>Ga0315298_1001593_pt1 | contig 40912 bp, 34 predicted proteins | sample WHS_1_MG_FD_203077 | JGI IMG/M metagenome (GOLD analysis project Ga0315298, IMG submission 203077) | Extremophilic microbial mat communities from Washburn Hot Springs, YNP, Wyoming, USA - WHS_1_MG | ecosystem: Environmental > Aquatic > Thermal springs > Hot (42-90C) | place: USA: Wyoming... | reverse complement strand
ATGGTTTGCCTCACAAATCTAATCTATTGTCCATCTCGAAATTTTTTAACTCCCCCTCTCCCCCTCTTAAACTAAGAGGGGGAAAAAGGGGGAGTTATAAGAAATCCACCCTTTAGTAAGGCATTACTTAAAAACGTATATTGTTGCTTACGACCTTAAAAGATAGTCAATTAGTTGACTGTTTTGGGTTAAGCAAAAAGGAGGGGATAAAAAGGTCAAAGATTCATTTAAAAAAATGCAATAATATTAACCCTTTAATGGCTACAAGAAAATTTAGCTAATGGGTATAAAATTTGCATATTATAATTATTAGATTCTGTTCGGCAAAGGAAAGAAGAGGATGGCGGAAAAAGGAAAAATTTTGGTGGTAGATGATGAAATGGGGCCCAGAGAGGCCTTGCGTCTGATTCTAAAACCAATTTATGAAGTTTATACGGCGGCTAACGGTCAAGAAGCTTTAGATTTACTGCAGAAAGAAGAAATAGATTTAGTTACTTTAGATTTAAAAATGCCAGGCTTATCTGGTTTTGATGTTTTAAAAGAAATTAAGAAACTGGACAAAAAGATCGATGTGATCGTAATTACTGGGCAGGGGAGTTTGCCCAATGCTAAAGAAGCTATTCATTATGGAGCCGGAGATTTTATTTCTAAGCCTTTTAATGTAGCAGACATTATTTCCGTTGTAAGCAAGGTTTTTGAGCGGCGCAGATACACGGCCAGACTAAATGAACTGATTAAAAAGATAAAAGAACTGCGTCCTGCCGATGAAATCCTGCCCGGTTAAACTATTCCTCCTTCGGCCAACGGACGGTTTTCCAGAATTCTTTGGGGACTAAAACAGCTTAGATCCAGAACAGGTTTAAGATGGAGGATTAGTTCCGATAGATACCGGCCAGCAGCAAAAGATTGTTGCAAGCCATGACCAGAAAAACCATTGATCAAGAAAAAACCGGCCAATTCTGGCCAAGTCCCCAAAATAGCGTTGCTATCCAACAAATTTTGATCATAAAGTCCTGACCACCCGCGGATTAATTTAAGCTGGGCAAAAGAAGGGACAATTTCAGCTAACTCAGGCCAGAGGATATTTTGAAAGCGTTCCCAAGTCCACGTAAAGTCAAAACTAATCTTATCTTCAGAAAGGGAGCGGCCTACGAGAATGAGCCCCCCAGTCTCGGGGCGGAAATACAACCCGGATGGCGCGATAACTAAGGGGAAGGGATGGGGAAGAAAAGAGGCCGGTTTAACGGCGAATACTTGGCGGCTTATTGGTCGGATGGGCAACTCTACGCCTACAGAGCTAGCAATATCCGCCGCCCAGGCTCCGGCAGCATTTACCACTATTTGGGAAATTATTTTTCCCCCAGATTTTAAAAGGAGACCTTCTACGGAGGATGATGACCTTAAAATTTGTTTGACTTCATCGGTAATAAAATGAGCGCCTAAAGAAATTGCTTTTTTACGGAAAGCCATGAGCAAGGCATAAGGGTCAAGATAGCCATCTTGGGGTCCATAAGTTCCGCCCTCAAAATGCTCCGCCTCAAAGATAGGAAATTTTTCTTTAATTTTTTTTAAGGGCCACCATTCTGCTTTCGCCCCTAACTGCTTTTGTAAATTTAAGGATTCTAAAGCAGCGTGCTTCCCTTGAGAATTAATTAAAAATAGATAGCCTTCCTGGCGAAAATTCAAGAAAGGTTTTTCATCATCTACAGCCATTTCTTCGCCAAAATTCTTGATCCTTTCCAAAGCATGAAGGGACATTAAAATATTTTCTTTTAAACTGAATTGTACTCTTATACCTCCCAGAGAGAGGGCAGAAGAGGCCTGAGTATAAGTCGGATCACGTTCAATAACAGCCACCTTTATTTTTGGTTCGCTGCGCAGAAGGTGGTAGGCCACCGAAGAACCCATCACTCCCCCGCCGATGATGGCTACATCATAGAGAGCTGAAGGCATGTTTTTTTCTCCTCATTTTTTAAAAATTATGGACCAAATCTTTGGCAAATGCAAACGAATCGAGCGGTGCTCTCTCATGGACTTTCTCGCCGCCCTTCACCCTAACTCTCTCCTCCTCCCGCCTGTTTCCCGCTGGCGAAAAACATTAAAACTGTTAGAGGGTAAGCGTAATGCCTTACTAAAAGGTGGATTTCTTATAACTCCCCCTTTTTCCCCCTCTTAGTTTAAGAGGGGGGAGAGGGGGAGTTACAAAATTTCGAGACGGACAATAGATTAGATTTGTGAGGCAAATAATTAGCGAAATTGACCAGCCATAAAGGCTGGCCCTACGAAATGACAAGAAATAATTGTTTTTATATCTAACCCACCCTTCAGTGAGGCATTACGGGTAAGCAGAAACTTTGCTTGACACTATGGAAAGACTGTGAAATATTAAAAAATTAAGATTTAAAAATGAAGAGAGGAAGTAATGAAGAAGAAGATTTGGATAGCAATTTCCCTTGTTATCGCTATTGGCGTGGCTGCGGGCCTTTGGATTTGGATAGTCAAATTTGAACAGGAAAAACCAGTTATTCAAATTCTTCCTGATAAACTTTATCTGGGCCAGAAATTGGATGTGCAAGTTACTGATGAGAAGAGTGGGGTAGCTGAGGTACGCGTAGAAGCTTTCCAGAAGGGGAATACAGTAATCCTTTGGCAAGAGAAAATACCTAAAGGAACTAAAAAGATCGAAAAAACTATTTCTCTCCGACCTTTGCCCGCGGGACTTAAAGATGGTGACACAGAAATCAAAGTTTTTGCCCGCGACCACTCTTGGAACTGGGGCAATCCCGTCACGCTAACTAAAAAGTTTATGATTGATACCCACCCACCGCAGATAAATGTTTTGGGCGGCCTACATTATATAAATCAAGGCGGGACGGGTTTTATTACTTACCAAACCTCTGAGGAGACTCCTCTCAGCGGTGTGCAAGTGGGCGAAAAGTTATTCCCGGGATACTTAGAGGAGAAGAATCAATACCTCGTTTTCTTTACCTTGGGCTATGAACTGGTAAAAGAATCGACCATTTATGCCGTAGCCGAAGACCAGGCCGGCAATAAAGGAAAAGTAAGTTTTCGGTTGATCCCCAAAGCCAAAAAATTTAAAGCAGATAAAATTCAGCTTACGGATAGCTTTTTAAAAAACATCATCCCTTATTTTACCGAACGTAATCCCAACCTCCGCGGTTCTTTAATCGACATATTTTTAGCCATTAACCGCCAGCAACGGGAAGCCGATCATCAAGAAATAAGAAAAATTTGCCAGGAAACTTCTCCTAAACCGTTATGGAGCGGCGTCTTTTTAAGGCTACCCAATTCCAAGCCCATGGCACTTTTTGCTGAGCAGCGGAGTTACTGGTACAACGGGCAAGAGGTTGACCGGCAGGTTCATTTGGGGATTGATTTAGCATCTTTAGCGCAAAGTCCTATTCCCGCCGCTAATTCCGGACGAGTTGTTTTTGCCGGACCTCTGGGCATATATGGAAACACAGTGATAATCGATCATGGCTGCGGCCTTTTTAGTATGTATGCCCACTTAAGCTCCCTAAAAACAGAAATTAAAAAAGAAGTCCAAAAAGGAGACATTATTGGTCATACTGGATCCACGGGGTTGGCCGGTGGAGACCACCTCCATTTTAGTATGTTAGTCCATGGTGTTTTTGTGAATCCCATTGAATGGTGGGATGAACACTGGATTAGAGATAACGTAGAAAAAAAGCGGGAGCTGATCCGTTAAAACTTCGCCAGTCCTAAAAAGTTAATGGTGGAGGCGGCGGGAGTCGAACCCGCGTCCGGAAACCTTCAGCAAGAAGCATCTACATGCTTAGCCGTTGTTTTGACTTTCACTCCTGCAGACTCCCCACGGCTGGATTCCGCAGAAGTTAGCTTAGAGAATTTCGCCTTCCACTTATAAGCTTCGGTGGAAAGCTATCCTGATTAGTCGACACTCCCTACCGACCGCACAGGATTTGGTCGGAGGAGCGGCCACTGGTTATTAGGCAGTGGCGTAAGCGTAATTGTAGTTTCCGCTTATCTTTACCCGACTTTTTTAACGAGCCCAGTCGGAACCTCGGCATGCAGCCCTTGCCTCAATGATCCCCGTCGAGACCGTGACGCCCCCTTTGGCAATATTAAATAAGCAAAGAACATTAGCGGTTTTTGGCCGCCTTCATCGCTTTTTCAATTTCCCGATCAGCAGTTTTTCTTTTTAAATCTTCCCTCTTGTCGTGCAGAGTTTTACCTTTGGCCAACCCCAATTCAATTTTTATTATACCTCTCTTAAGATACATTTTCAAGGGGATTAAAGTATACCCGCGTTCCTGAATTTTACCCTGCAATCGGCGTATTTCCCCTTTGTGCAAGAGCAGCTTTCTGGTGCGCTCTGGATCGTGGTTAAATTGGTGCCCATAAGGATAAGGGCTTATATGAGTGTTATAAAGAAAGGCTTCCCCGTCTTCGATGCGTACATAACTGTCTTTCAAATTGGCTTTGCCCATACGGAGAGATTTGACTTCCGTGCCTAAAAGGGCAATTCCTGCTTCATGAGACTCCTCAATGGTATAATCATGAAAAGCTTTTTTATTTACGCAAAGTATTTTCTCAGACATAAAAAAAATATAGCATCTTTAAGTTGGCGAGACAATACCATCGGCAACCTGACCGTCTAACAGTTTTAATATTTCGGGCCAGCAGGAAACAGGCAGGAGCGGGAGAGGCGAGCCTCTCTCCCGCCCGCCTGAATTAGGTACAAATTTCCAAAGTGATCGACGGTGGCTGGGAAAAAACTTGACAAGGAAACTTGAGAAAAGTAGACTTAAATAAATCAAGATGATTAATTAAAATGATAACGCTGGAATAATTCCTTGGAAAACGACCTAGCGGTGATTTCCAGAAGCTATACAATTAAAAATAAATTCGGCCTCCATGCTCGCCCCTCAGCTTCCTTTGTCCAGACAGCCAATCGCTTTCGAGCCCAAATCAAAGTAGAGAAGGATGGACAAGTCGCTGATGGTAAAAGCATCATGGACTTAATGATGCTGGCTGCAGCCCAAGGAACTAAAATTACCATAAAAGCTCAGGGTGATGATGCTCTGGAAGCCTTAGAAGCTTTGGGGGCCTTGATCGAAGGCCGCTTTGGAGAAGATTAGCTTGAAAAAAGAAGTTAAAAAGACAAAGTTCATCAAAGGAATCGGTGTAACCCCGGGGATTATTATCGGCAAGGCTTTTTTGGTGGATAAGGGTAAAATCGAGACTCCCGCCCGGGTTATTCCGGAATCCCAAGTAGAGCAGGAAGTGGAGCGCTTTTTAGAGGCCATAGAAGAGTCCAAAAAGCAGCTCCGTTTGGCTAAGGAGAAGCTATTAAGAGAAGATGCGACCAGTCCAGTATACATCCTTGATGTGCATCTGCTGCTCTTAGATGATAAGAAGCTAATCGATAATACTATTGCTACCATTCGCCAAAGCTGGATTAATTCCGAATGGGCCTTAAAGATAAACTTAGAGAAGTTGCGAAAAGTCTTTAACCAAATCGAGGATGAGTATTTAAAAAGCCGCAAGACAGATATTGATTATATAGGGGAAAGAATAATCCGAAACCTGATGGGTAAAGGGAAAGAACCCTTTTCCCAAATTAAAGAAGAAGTAATCGTCGTCGCCCATGACCTCTCGCCGGCGGATACGGCCCAAATGGCCAAGGATAAAGTGACGGCTTTCGTTACCGATATGGGCGGGAAAACTTCGCATACGGCGATAATGGCGCGGTCCCTGGAGATTCCCGCCGTGGTGGGGGCGGAAACGGCCACCCAATTTATCAGCACCGGAGACACGCTTATTGTGGATGGCATTACGGGAGTAGTGGTCGTTAATCCCAGTCCGGAGATCATGCATGAATATCAGGAGCGGCAAAAAGCGCGCCTCAGAATGGAGCGCGAACTATTTCAGTATCGGGATTTGCCTGCGGAAACCCTGGATGGATATCGGGTCAAAATTTTAGCGAATATTGAGTTGGTAGAAGAAATACCCTCCGTGCGCGAACACGGAGCGGAAGGGATTGGTCTTTACCGGACCGAATATCTCTATCTCAATCGCCGGGATTTACCTTCAGAGGAAGATCATTTCCAGGCTTATAAGAATGTGGTGGAAGGGATTTATCCCCACCCGGCAGTGATTCGCACGTTGGATATCGGCGGCGATAAATTTTTGTCACCTTTGGAGTTGGCCGAAGAAATGAACCCGGCTATGGGATTAAGAGCTATCCGCTTTAGCCTGAAGGAAGTAGATATATTTAAAGTGCAATTACGCGCCATTCTGCGAGCCAGTGCTTATGGCAAGGTAAAACTGCTTCTGCCCATGATCTCGGGAGTTTCGGAGATTCGCGAAGTTAAGAAAATTTTAAATGAGGTACGCTTAGGGTTAACAGCCGAGGGCATTCCTTTCGACCCGCAGATGGAAATAGGGATTATGATCGAAGTTCCTTCAGCCGCGGCCATTGCGGACATATTAGCGCGCGAGGTTGATTTTTTTAGCATAGGGACCAATGATTTAATTCAGTATACTTTAGCTATCGATCGGGTAAACGAATCAGTTACCCATCTCTATGAGCCGCTGCACCCGGCCGTTTTGCGTTTGGTAAAAGAAGTCGTGGATGCGGCTCACCATGCCGGAATAAAAGTGGCCATGTGTGGGGAAATGGCAGGGGAACCGTTATACATTCCTATCCTTTTAGGGCTGGAATTGGACGAATTGTCGATGAATGTTCTTTCGATCTTCCGCGTAAAGAAGATTTTGCGCGCTTATACTCTGCGTGAGTGTCGCCAGTTGGTGCAACAATCTTTGCAGCTATCCACTCCGGAGGAGATTGAGGAGTTAATCAGAGGGAGTTTACGACAAAAATTTCCTGAAGAGTTCGGCGATAACTTACCTGCAAAATTAACAGAAAGAGGAGGAGAAATTTTAACTCATGAGCATGACGAATTTTCTTTTCACGTCTGAGTCGGTGACGGAGGGGCATCCAGATAAAGTAGCTGACCAAATATCTGATGCCATTTTGGATAGCATCATCGCCCAAGACCCCCGAGCGAGAGTAGCTTGTGAGACCTTAGTGACCACTGGGTTGGCCATGATTGCGGGAGAAATTACTACTTCTTGCTATGTGCACATGCCGGATGTGGTGCGCGAGACAATCAAGGAGATAGGTTATACAGATGCGGCTATGGGGTTCGATTGGGAAACTTGCGCCGTAATTACTTCCATTGATCGGCAGTCGCCGGACATTGCCCTGGGTGTGGATGAGCGGCCAGACCGCGAGCAGGGAGCAGGTGATCAGGGTTTGATGTTCGGCTATGCCTGCAACGAAACCCCGGAAATGATGCCTATGCCCATTCTTTATGCGCATCGCTTAAGTATGCGCATGGCCGAAGTACGTAAGAAAAAGATTTTAGATTTTCTGCGCCCCGATGGTAAAACGCAAGTGACTATCCAATATATTAATGGTAAAGCCGAAAGGGTGGATGCCGTGGTCCTGGCAGCGCAACATACCCCCGAAGTAAAATATAGCACTTTGCGAGAAGGCTTAATTGAAGAAGTAATTAAAAAAGTTATCCCCGCACAATATTTGGATAAAAACACAAAATATTACATCAATACTACGGGCCGCTTCGTTATTGGGGGGCCTAGGGCCGATTGTGGCATGACCGGCCGAAAAATCATTGTGGATACTTACGGAGGAGTGGGCAGCCACGGAGGAGGAGCCTTTTCCGGTAAAGATCCTTCCAAAGTTGATCGCAGCGGCTCTTATATGGCCAGGTACGTGGCCAAGAATATTGTGGCGGCTGGCTTAGCCGATAAAGTAGAAGTACAAATAGCTTACACCATTGGTGTAGCCGAGCCAGTTTCTATTATGATTGATACTGGAGGAACTTGGAAGATACCTCCAGATAAGATTGCTAAATTAGTCAGAGAATATTTTGATTTGAGGCCTGCCCCTATTATTCGTTACCTCAACCTGTTGCGACCCATCTATAAAAAAACGGCCTGTTATGGCCATTTTGGCCGTAATGATCCGGATTTTACCTGGGAACGGACGGACATGGCGGAGACTCTCCGGAAAGCGGCGGGACTTTAAACGCTAAAAACCAGGTAAAAATAAACGCTGGATTAAAAGAAAGGGCCGATATGGACTTCGATATCAAGGATATAAATTTAGCCGAAAAAGGGCAATTGCGCGTAGAGTGGTCGGCGCAGTCTATGCCGGTGCTTCAACTCATCCAAAAACAATTTGCTCAAGAAAAACCGCTGCAAGGGGCGCGGGTAGGGGCTTGTTTGCACGTCACCACCGAGACTGCCGTTTTAATGGAAACCTTACAAGTAGGGGGGGCTCAGGTTGCCCTTTGTGCTTCTAACCCGCTGAGCACGCAGGATGATGTCGCCGCTTATCTGGTTAAGTATAGGCAAATTCCTGTATTTGCCATAAAGGGAGAAGATAATCAAACCTATTATCAGCATATCCATGCTGTTTTAAACTTTAGCCCGCTATTGACCATGGATGACGGAGCAGATCTGGTGACGACGCTGCATACGGAAAGGAAAGATCTCTTGCCGGCGGTCATCGGCGGCACAGAGGAAACTACTACGGGTGTAATTCGCTTGCGGGCTATGGCTGGAAAGGGATTCCTGCATTACCCACTAATCGCCGTTAATGATGCCAGTACTAAGCATTTTTTTGACAATCGTTATGGAACGGGGCAATCCACTATAGACGGTATTATTCGCGCGACTAACCGCCTTTTAGCCGGTAGCCATTTTGTGGTTTGTGGTTATGGCTGGTGCGGCCGCGGGGTGGCCAGGCGGGCCCAGGGTATGGGCGCCAACGTGATTATTACCGAAGTGGACCCGCTGAAAGCCTTGGAAGCAGTCATGGATGGATTTCGCGTTCTGCCCATGGCCGAGGCTGCTCCCTTGGGCGACTTCTTTTGCACCTTGACGGGCAATATCCAAGTGATCAGGAGAGAACACTTCTTGCAAATGAAGGATGGGGCGATCATAGCTAACTCCGGGCATTTTAATGTGGAGATTGATTTGGAGGCCTTGGCCGAGATTTCTTCTGGCCGGCGGCAGATGCGGGAATTCGTCGAAGAATTTACGCTCAAAAACGGCAAGAGAATTTATCTTTTAGGAGAAGGCCGATTAATCAATTTAGCCGCGGCGGAGGGCCATCCCTCGAGTGTGATGGATATGAGCTTTGCCAATCAAGCCCTGGCTACCGAATTTTTGTGGAAAAATAAAGGGACCTTGCCCAAGGGCGTTCATCCTGTGCCCGTAGAAATTGATCAACGTATTGCTCGCCTCAAGCTCAACTCTTTAGGGGTGAAAATCGATACGCTGACGGAAGCACAGGAGAATTATTTAAAGTCCTGGGAAATGGGCACCTAATTTGGAATCCGGGTAGCCCTTTTAGAAGGTAGTATTTAGTGGCGGATAGATAAAAATAAATACACGCCCACCAAAGCAAAAATAAAATTTCCTAACCAAGCGGCCACAAATGGGGGCAGCAATCCTGCTTTGCCCAATTCTAAGCTAAAAGAAAAACTTACCAAATAGATAAAGCTTATCAAGATACTCAACCCAAGAGCCATAGCAATCCCGGCGCTGCGTTCTTGGCGAAGAGCTAAAGTAATGCCCAAAAAAGCTAAAATTACGCTGGTGAAGGGGAAAGAAAAAAAGGCATGAAGGGCGCAGCGATATTTTGTAGATTCATACCCATCTCGTTCAATCTTGCGTACATATTCGCTGAGCTCCCGATAATTCATTTCCTCTGGATTTTTTTCGGCAATGCGAAAATCTTGCGGGCTCTCGGGGAGAGCAAGGGTAATTTGGGGATACTTTTTCCGTACCGGGAAGCCATCTCCGCTGAATTGCGTTACCGTGACCTCGGCAAAAATCCACTGACCATCCTGCCAATCCGCCCGCCGCGCATCCAGTCTTTCTAAGAGCTTAAAGTTAGCATCAAAACGGTAAATAGTTACTCCTTCCATAGAATTCTTCTCGGGGTGGTAAAGCTGAATATTATATATACTCTGGTGGCTATGGATCCAAATTTGACTTTGTTTAAAAACTTCTACCGGCTTTTTTTTATGAACGATTAGATTCATGAGCTCCCGTACTTTTTGGTTGGCTCCGGGGACAATATATTCATTCATGCCCAAAAGAATCAGGTAAAGGATAAAAACCACCCGCATTATGGGCAGGATAATTTGGCGCAAACCGATTCCCGCTGCTTTCAGAGCCATGATTTCATTATGGCGAGACATGATCCCCAAAGTAATTAAAGAAGATAGAAGGATGGCCGCCGGGGATACTTGTGCCATAATGGACGGTATCTTATTCAAAAAATAAGCTATCATCATCTCCAGGGGAGCCCGATTGTGGAGGAAAGCATTTATCCTTTCAAAGAATTCTACGACTAAGTAAATAGCCGTAAAAGCCCCCAGGCCTAAGAAAAAATTTTGCAAGAAATCCCGGGCTAAATACCTGCTCAAGATTTTCATGGGGCCGATTTCCTTTCCGGAGGAGGATAAGATTCTTTTAATCCTCGGGTAAGCCAACTGAAGACTTTATTCAGGCCGGCCGTCAAGAAAATGGGCGCCCCCCGGGCACTCTTGATGAGGAGATAAATGCCTAATATTAAAAAAAAGGCATTGGGGAACCACAATCCTAATTCCACAGATATAAACCCCCGTTCAGCTAAAGAATTACCCGCATTAGTCAGCAGATAATAGATTAGAATAACGGCCACTGACCAAGAAAAACCGAGGGATTTACCTGCCCGCCCCAAAGGAGATTGGGCTCCCAAAGGAATACCGATCAGGCCGAAGACTATACACGCAAAAGGGATAGTGAATTTTTCATGGATTTTTATGAGCAAGATTTTGGCTTCTTCGCTTTTTAGGCGCCAAAAGCGCACTGCCTGAAGCAGTTCGTTTAAGGACATATCGGCCGGGTGCTTTTTCTCATCTTCCTTTTTGGCCAAACCTGTTTTTAGGCTAAGCCGCAGGTCATAAGTAGCAAAATCGATCTTTTGGTAGACTTCCGGCTGTTTGCCCAATTTATGGATGGAGCCGTTTTTTAATTTTAAAGTCACGGTTAGTTGGGCAGGGTCGGCCAGTACCTCTCCTTCCCGAGCTACTATGGCATGCGTTTCTTCGGGAAGGCGCGAATCAGAGATAAAAATATTTTCCCACTTGAGCGTGCGGGGCGAGACGTGCTCCACATAAATGACCAATCCTTCAAAGTCGTCGTTAAATACTCGTTCCTTCACGCCGGCATGAGCTTTAGTACTGGCAATTTCGAAAAGTAAAGCCCGGGAGGCCTGGTTAGCCTGGGGGAGTAAATGCAAAGAAAAAAAGATGGTGAGTATAAAAGCACCCAAGGCCCAAAAGATAACCGGAGGGACCATTTGGTAAAGACTTATTCCGGAAGATTTCAAAGCGGTGATCTCGTTATCGCTGGCCATCCGACTAAAAGCGACCATCACCGCCAAAAGCATGGCCATAGGGATGGTTAAAACCATAAACGAAGGAATAAGGTAATAAATAAATTTGGCAATGTGGGTGAAGGAAATCCCCTTATTGACGAATAGCTCGGTAAGTTGTAAAATCCTTCCCGTAAGCAAAATAAAAGTAAAGCCTAAAAGGCCAAGGGAAAAGGGGGGCAGAAGTTCTTGCCAAATGTAGCGATAAAGTGTTTTTGGCATAATTCGATATTAACTTATCCTGCTCTTTTTGTAAATTCCTATTGCCCGGGAATGAGTCCATGACTATTCGGCAGATGCTGGAAGAAAAAGAGAAAAAAATCCTTTCCCCTTATGCGCAACTGAGTGCCCAAACTCGGGGGCGTAGGAATCCCGAAGCGGAATGCAGTATTCGGCCCGCTTTCCAGCATGACCGCGATCGGATCATTCACTCTAAATCTTTTCGCCGTCTTAAACACAAAACGCAAGTCTTTTTGGCCCCCAGCGGAGACCATTATCGTACCCGACTCACCCACACTTTGGAGGTGGCCCAAATTGCCCGCACGATGGCCAAAGCTTTAGGCTTGAATGAAGACCTTACCGAAGCTATCGCTCTGGGACACGATCTCGGCCACACGCCTTTCGGCCATGCGGGAGAGGAAATTTTAAGAGAAATTAGTCCGGATGGGTTTCACCACGCCGCCCAAAGTCTGCGGGTGGTGGACTTATTAGAAAAAGACGGCCAAGGGTTAAATTTAACTTTCGAAGTAAGAGACGGTATTCTCAAACATTCTAAGGGCAAAGGAGATCTCTTGCCCAATGATCCGGAAGATTTGCCCATCACTTACGAGGGCATGCTGGTCCGGATAGCCGACATAATCGCTTATGTTAATCATGACCTGGATGATGCCCAGCGGGCAGGTTTGATATCGGCGCAGGATATTCCCCCAGATTGTGTAAAATATTTGGGAGAGACGCATAGCCAAAGAATAGATGCCATGGTGCGTGATATTCTGGAGCAGGCGTTGAAATCTGAACCTTTGCAAATAAAGATGAGTGCCCCTATCTTGGAAGCCACTCTTAAACTCCGGGACTTTTTATATGACCGCGTATATGATTTGCCGGAAGTACATAATGACTTCATTAAATCCGCAAAAATTATTCGCGAACTTTATGCTTATTTTTTAGAAAATAAGGAAGAATTTCGCCGCGAAGTAGGCGGGGGGTTCCTCCATGAACCGATCGAGCGGGCTATTGTAGATTTTATTGCCGGGATGACCGACCGCTACGCTTTTAAACTCTATGAAAAAATTTTCCTTCCCCAGCCGTGGTTGATTATTTAAACTGTTTTTTAGAAAATAGCTTTGGCTGCGCAAGTAAATAAAAAAGAGGTGAAAATGAAAAAAGAGCCAGAAGAAATCATTGAATTGACGGAAGTATGGGAAGAGCCGGCTAGCGCAGAAACTGAGGTTTCCGCTAACGCTAAAGAAGTCGCGCCCGCAGGTCCCCTTAATTATGAAAAGGAATTGGAAAAAATTAGAGAAGAAACGAGAACGCGGGTAGAAAAATGGCTGGCCACCGAGGGAGTGCAGATCCTCAACCAAGGGATCCGGGAAATAGTACCGCCGATTTTTGGGGAGGAATTGAGTCGGGAATTAGAGAAATTAAAAAGCGAGGTCGAAAAAATTAGAGTTCTCAAAGAAGGGTTGAGTGCTAAAATAAGAGAGTGGGTAGATGGAGAAGGGAAGGAGTTATTGAAGAAAGCAACGGGCGAAATGCTGCCGAAGATCGGGGAAGAATTATTAGGGAAAGAGATAAATCAGTTGCAGGAAGAGGTGGAAAAAATTAGGGGGCTACGCGAGGCCCTCAATAATAAAGCAGAACAATGGTTCCAGGCTGAAGGTATCTCTGTTTTAAAAGAGAGCGTAGCGGAAGCTTTGCCCCAGATTGTCCAAACAATAATAGGTCCAGAGATAGAAAAGTGGCCAACAGAATGGTTAAAAGTCCAAGCCAAACAAGAGAGCTGGGCGGGCCAGATGGAATCATGGCTGGCCCAAGAAGGCCATGCCATCTTAGCCAATAAAGCTCGGGAAATGTTCCCCGAGATCGCCACCGCTGTTTTAAGGAAAGAAATAGCCAAACTTAAAGGAGAGGTCGAGGAGCAAGCGTGAAAAAAGAGAAGCAAATAGAAAGTTGGAAAAAAGTTTTTGAGCCGCAAGAAGTGGAGGATAAATGGTATCACTTTTGGGAGGAGAAAAACTTATTCCGGGCGGATGAATATTCCCCCAAGCCGCCGTTTTCTATCGTCATTCCTCCTCCGAATGTAACCGGCTCTTTACATATGGGGCATGCCCTGAATAATACTTTACAAGACATCCTGGCTCGCTACAAAAGGATGGATGGGTATAATGTACTTTGGTTGCCGGGAACAGACCACGCGGGAATAGCTACCCAAAATGTGGTGGAAAAACAATTAGCTGAGGAAGGAACGGACCGGCATAAATTAGGTCGGGAGGCCTTCATCGAACGTGTTTGGAAATGGAAACAAGAATACGGAGGCCAAATTATCAAGCAATTAAAGAAATTAGGCAGCTCCTGTGATTGGAGTCGGGAAAGATTTACCATGGATGAGGGGCTTTCCTTAGCCGTAAGGGAAGTTTTCGTGAGATTATTCCGGGAGGGTTTAATTTACCGGGGAGATTATATTATTAATTGGTGCCCCCGCTGTCAGACCGCCCTTTCCGATTTAGAAGTAGAACATGAACAAGAGGAAGGCCATCTTTATTATATTAAATACCCCTTAGAGGATGCTAAAGAGTTCTTAGTGGTAGCTACCACCAGGCCGGAGACCATGTTGGGAGATACGGCCGTGGCCGTGCATCCAGAAGATAGACGTTATATGAAATTTATCGGGCGGAAAGTCATTCTTCCTTTGATGAATCGCAAGATACCGATTATCGCTGATAGCTATGTCGCCCAAGATTTTGGCACGGGAGCGTTAAAAGTCACCCCAGCTCATGACGCTAATGACTTTGAAATTGGCCGGCGTCATGGCCTGGAAGTTATCCGCGTTATTGATGAGGCGGGGCGGATGAACGAAAACGCCGGCCGTTATGCTGGCCAATCCCGTTTCCAGTGCCGCAAAGAAGTAGTCAAGGATTTGAAGAATTTAAATTTAATGAAAAAGATAGAACCTTTCCTGCATAACGTGGGCCATTGTTATCGCTGTAAAACTATTATTGAACCCACTGTTTCTAAACAATGGTTTGTGCGCACCCAGCCTTTAGCCGAACCGGCCATAGAAGCAGTCAAGAAAGGGGAAACAAGAATTATCCCCGCCATATGGGAAAATACTTATTTTGAATGGATGTACAATATTCGGGACTGGTGCATTTCGCGGCAAATCTGGTGGGGGCATAGAATACCGGCCTGGTATTGTCAAGGCTGCGGAGAAATTAATGTCTCCACCACCGAAGTTAAGAAATGTGCTTTTTGCGGCAGCCACCACTTAGAACAAGAGCAAGATGTATTAGATACTTGGTTTAGTTCTGCCCTGTGGCCCTTTTCTACCTTAGGTTGGCCGCAAAAGACGAGGGATTTGGAAGTTTTTTATCCCACATCTGTTTTGGTAACGGGGTTTGATATTTTGTTCTTCTGGGTAGCTAGGATGATGATGATGGGCCTCAAATTTATGGGCCAAGTTCCTTTCCGGGATGTTTACATCCATGCCCTGGTGCGGGACGCGGAAGGGCAAAAAATGAGTAAGTCTAAGGGGAACGTTGTCGATCCATTAGTAGTTATTGAAAAATTTGGAACAGATGCTTTTCGCTTTACTTTAGCTGCCTTTGCTGCCCAAGGAAGAGATATTCGCTTGTCTGAAGAACGTTTGGCTGGATATCGCAATTTTGCTAACAAAATTTGGAATGCCTCACGCTTTACGATAACCAACCTGCAAGATTATGACCACGGCCGAAAAGTGGCCGAAGTAAAGGGGCAACTATCTCTGGCTGATCAGTGGATATTAAGCCGCGTAAACAGGACTATCAAAGAGGTCCGGCAAAGCCTGGATAGTTATAAATTCAACGAGGCGGCTTCCGCCATATATCAATTTCTTTGGCATGAATTTTGTGATTGGTATATTGAGTTAGTCAAACCAGTTCTCAACCAGCAAAATAATGCTGATCAACGTTGGTTGGCCCAACACACGCTCCGCCGGGTCTTGGATATTTCGCTGCGCTTGCTGCATCCCTTTATGCCCTTTATTACGGAGGAAATTTGGCAGCACCTTCCTGGAAATGAAGGCTCCATCATGATTGCCGAATTTCCCCGCGTCCAGGAGGAAGAAATCCAAAGCGCGGTGGAAGCGGAGATGGAGCTAATCATGGAGATAATCAGCTCGATTCGGAACCTCCGCAGTGAGTTGAATATCGCCCCCTCGAGGAAAGTGGAGGTAATTTTAGATGTAAATGGTCAGCAGGTTTTAAACTATCTCCAACAAAATCAAATTTACATGGAAAATTTAGCTTTAGCCAACAAGATTACCTGGCAGTCTTCGGGGGGAAAACCGAAGGCTTCAGCCACCGCAGTAATCGGCCCGGTAGAGGTATTTTTGCCCCTCCAGGGACTGATCCAATTGGACGAGGAAGAGAAGCGCATTAAAAAAGAAATTGGTAAGGTCGAAGAAGAGTTAGCCCGGGCCAACTTAAAGCTGCATAATGAGGAATTCTTGCAAAAAGCTCGCCCCGAGGCCGTTTTTAAGGAGAAAGAAAAGGCGCGCCTGCTGACCGAGAAGATAACCAAGTTGCAGGAGGGGTTAGCCAGAGTGCAGGCATGGATGAAAGAAATTTGAGTCCCTTAATTTTAATGAGACCAGAAGAGGTGCCCCATGTATTTTCCCATATATCGGCCGCGGCGGTTAAGAAAAAATGAAAATCTACGCCGCATGATCAGGGAAACAAAACTGTCTCGAGATGATTTTATCTACCCCCTTTTCGTAATTCATGGCCGGGGAATTAGACGGGAGATCAGTTCCATGCCTGGCCTGGCCCAGCTTTCCATTGATTTGGCCGTTAAAGAAGCTGCGGAAGCTAAACAATTGGGCATACCTGCGGTCATTCTTTTTGGCATTCCCAAGAAGAAAGATTTAAAAGCCAGCGAAGCTTATGCTCCTTCCGGAATTATTCAGCAAGCCGTTAAGGCCATTAAAGACAAAATACCCGAACTCGTAGTGATCACCGATGTTTGCCTATGTGAATATACCAGCCATGGACATTGTGGGGTGGTGGTTAAAGGGGAAGTGGATAATGATGCTACTTTGGAGCTCCTGGCGAAAACCGCGCTTTCTCATGCCCAGGCGGGGGCGGACATGGTCGCCCCTTCAGATATGATGGATGGCCGGGTAAAAATTATCCGCGAGACTCTTGACCAGCATGGTTTTAGTGACCTGCCCATCATGGCTTATGCGGCCAAGCATGCCTCTGCTTTCTATGGCCCCTTCCGCGAAGCCGCCGAATCTACCCCCCAATTTGGCGACCGCCGTTCCTACCAGATGGACCCGGCTAATGCCCGCGAGGCTCTGCGGGAAGTGGCTTTGGACGTCCAAGAAGGAGCAGATATCATTATGGTCAAACCGGCCCTTCCTTACTTAGATATAATTCGGGCCGTCAGGCAGGAATATAACCTACCCCTGGCGGCTTATAACGTGAGTGGCGAATATGCTATGATCAAAGCCGCGGCTCAAAAAGGGTGGTTAGATGAAGAACGGGTGATGATGGAGGTTTTGACCGCCATCAAAAGAGCAGGGGCGGATTTAATCTTGACTTATTTTGCCAAAGAAGCCGTGCGGCTTTTGGATAAAAGTTAAATTTTTTTCGTTTATTTCATACCCGGCAAAATCAGAGACCAGATATTTGGTCGGCATGAATCGAAATCCTTTAAATTGGGTAGAAGAACTGCGCCGAGCTCGCCAAGGAAAGTTAATTGGCCGCGAAATATTATTCTTCGAACAGGTCGATTCAACTAATACAGTCGCCCAGGCCCAAGCACTTCAGGGGGCTCCTGAAGGTTTAGTGGTCTTAGCCGACGCTCAATCTCAAGGGAAAGGCCGCCGCGGAAGGAATTGGGTTTCTCCTCCCGGATTAAACTTGTATTTTTCTGTCCTGCTTCGTCCCGCCGTGGCCCAAGAGAAAATTGCCCTGCTCACCTTAACGGCCGGAGTTGCCTGCGCGGAAGGTTTGCGGCGGGCAGCTGATTTAGAAATAAAAATTAAGTGGCCCAATGACCTTTTAATCCGCGAAAAAAAGGTTGCGGGTATTCTGAGTGAAGGCGAACCAACCCAAGGATTTATTGTTTTAGGAATCGGCGTAAACGTAAATTGGCCAATAGCGGAGATGCCCCAGGAGATCCGCGAAACCGCCACCTCCCTTTATGCGGAAAAAGGAGGTAAATTTTCGCGAGCAATGGTCGGGCAAGAATTATTGGCCGAGCTGGAAAAAGAGTATTTACTTTTTTTAGGAGAAGGTTTCTCCCCCCGCCTGCGCGCCAGATGGGAAGAACTGGCGGCCATAAAGCAAAGGTGGGTTACCATAAAATTCTTGGATAAAGAATACGAGGGTAAAGCGTTGGGTCTGGATGAAGAAGGAGCCCTCTTGGTTCAGAATGGCCAGGGAAATGTGCGTCGATTTATAGCCGGAGAAGTGAGTTTACGTTTTTAATTTTCCGCCACCAGGCCAAGGAGTAAATTATGCTTTTAGTGATCGATGTAGGCAATACCAATACGGTGTTAGGCATTTATGAAGGGGACCGGTTAGTCGATAATTGGCGCATCTGGACCGAAAGGGAGAGGACGAGCGACGAATACGGTATTTTAGTACGTAATCTTTTTGCCTCCAGGTCTATTTCTTTGGGCGAGATCGAAGCAATCGCTGTTTCTTGTGTTGTTCCGCCTATGTTGAACACCCTCTTAGAACTTTCCCAAAGATATTTTCACCTTGAACCGTTAGTAGTTGAGTTTGGGGTAGATACGGGTATGCCGGTTCTAACTGATCATCCTGCCGAGGTAGGCGCGGACCGAATTGTTAATGCGGTGGCCGCTTATCATAAACATAAGCGCTCCTTGATCGTTGTAGATTTTGGCACCGCCACTACTTTCGATTATATTTCTCCGCAAGGTGAATATATGGGCGGGGCAATTGCCCCGGGCTTGGGTATTGCCAGCGAAGCTCTATTTATGCGGGCTTCTAAACTTCCCCGGGTCGAGTTAGTACGGCCGAAAAGCGTCGTGGGTAAGAATACAGTCCATTCTATGCAAGCGGGGATTATTTTTGGCTATGCGGGATTAGTGGATGAGCTGGTCCGACGCATGAAAGAAGAAGTTGGTACCAATCCCCGCGTGATTGCTACCGGCGGACTGGCCCCTTTGATGGCTACGGAATCCCGAAGTATCGATGAAGTTGATGAATTTTTGACCCTGGAAGGTTTGCGCTTAATCTACGAAAGGAACAGAAGGAAGTAAAATATGCCTGGCCGAATGCCCCTTAGTCCTTTTGCTGAAGAACATGAGCTTTTCCGCCAGCAATGCCGCCGCTTTGTAGAAAAGGAGTTGGCTCCGCGGGCCAAGGAGTGGGAGGAAAAGAAATTTTTTCCAAATGAGGTTTTCCGGCAAGTGGGGGAGATGGGTTATTTAGGCATCCTGATTCCGGAAGATTATGGAGGGGCCGGAGGTGATTATTTAATGGCCGCCGTCTGGGGGGAAGAAAGTTCGCGCATTGGCTCAGCAGGAGTGGCTGCGGGTTTGAATATGCACGGTCAGTGTGTGTTGCCAGCCATTAATAAATATGGCCATGCCGAACAAAAAGAAAGGTTTCTTCCTCCAGGAGTTAAAGGGGAGAAAATCGGCGCCTTGGCTCTTACCGAGCCGGCTGGTGGATCAGATCTGGCGAATATACATTCCCGAGCCAAAAGAGAGGGTGACTATTACATTCTCAACGGCGCCAAGACCTTCATTACTAATGGTCAACGCGCAGATTTTGTAATTGTCCTCTGTAAAACTGATCCTGAGGCAGGCTATAAAGGTTTCTCTTTGCTCATCGTGGAAAAGGGGATGCCTGGATTTAGGCAAGGGGCACCTTTAGAAAAATTAGGCTGGCATGCCGGCGATACAGCAGAATTGGCTTTTGAGAACGTAGCCGTGCCCGTGGACAATCGGTTAGGAGAAGAAGGAGCGGGGTTTTATATCATCATGAAAAACCTGGAATGGGAAAGGCTGCTTATGGCCTTGGGGGCGGTTTATAGCGCCCAGCTTCTCTTAGAAAGGACGCAAAATTATATTCAGCAGCGCGCAGCCTTTGGGCGGCCGCTTAGCAAATTTCAAGTGAACCGCCACAAAATGGTGGACATGGCGGTGGAGATTGAAGCTGCTCGCCAACTTAATTACTTAGCTTTAAGAAAGATGGTCAATGAAGAAGACTGCACCCGGGAAGTGTCCATGGCTAAAATTTTTGCCTCCAAGACCGCCGATTATGTAGCCACTAATTGCCTGCAGTTACATGGCGGCTATGGCTATATGCGCGAATATGAAGTCGAAAGATACTTTCGGGATCTGCGTTTAAATGCCATTGGCGGCGGGACTTCCGAGATTCTCAAAGAAATCGTCGGTAGGAAGATGGGCTTATAGGATTAGAGAAAGTAAGGGGGCCCAGGGTCCTAATTTTTTGCGCACGTCTAAAAAACTTTTCTCTCCTTTTAAAATTTTAACCAGGGCTTCCCACCAGCGCTCTTTCTTCATCACGCGCTTATGGAAAAAAGCGGGCCAAAGATTAAAGATCTCTCGAAAAAGGCGCGCGCTTTCCAATTCGGGCATTAAATAATGGTCTAGGGCTTCTTGGCAGGGCTGCAAATTGGACCAATTTTTTTGCAGAGCTTCTAAGAGGAGGGGGGCAGAAATTTGGGCACTGCGGATGGCCGAATATATGCCCTCTCCCGTAAATGGATCAACTAAACCTGCGGCATCGCCAATGAGCAGGCAGCGGCCCTTGTGGATGGGGTTTCTTTTTTCTCTCAAAGGCAGGAAAAATCCCGTAGCGCTGAAGGGGATGCTATCCGCTTCTTTCCGCCAATGACTGAATAAAAACGCTCGTTGATATTTTCTAATTTGTAAAGGGGGGATTTGGTAGCCTCCTGCCCCCAAAGCTAAATAATTATTTTTGGGAAAAAGGTAGGCATAACTTCTTTTTAAACTTCCCCAGTCGATGTGGATGATATCTTTGGCCTGTTCTGGGAATATAGAAGAGGGGATCTCGCTGTGGAAGGCTAAAATATATGTCCTGCCTTCTTGTAAACCCAATTTTCTGGCCACCTGACTTTGTGCCCCATCAGCGCCGATCAGGAATTTAGCCCGCAGGCGACCGGCCGAAGTTTCTATTTCTACGCCCAGTGCATCTTGATAAAGGGAATGCCATTGGATTTGCTCCAAAAATATGGCCCCGCGCTTCTGCGCTTGCTGGAGCAAAAAATGGTCAAAATTTTCCCGCCGCACCGTCACCATGAAAGGCTCAGGATGATTTCTTAAGACAGGAGAAGTTAGGTGGTGAGTGAAGTTTATGCCCGTGATGTAATTTTCCACGATACCTGCGCAACTGAAGGGTAGCAGGCGGAGAGCGCGAAAGTTAAGGCCGCCAGCACAAGTCTTACGGCGGGGGAATTTGCTTTTGTCTAAAAGAAGGACTTTTCTTCCTTGGCTGGCCAGCTCATAAGCCAAAGTAGAGCCGGCTGGGCCAGCGCCTACAATGATAAACTCGCTTTCCATTCTTCCAAATCATGTAAGGCACGTTCAGCTAAGGCTTTATGTTTTTTTTCTCCTTTGCAAGGAATGGGCAAAGGAGGGAAAAGTCCAAAGTTAATGTTCATCGGCTGAAAATTCTTGGGCAGGGGATTCGTGATATATTGCAAGAGGCTACCGATGGCGGTTGTAGAAGGCGGAACCACGAGAGATTTCTGCTGCGCAAAGAGAGCGGCATTAATTCCGGCTATCAGCCCCATGGCCGTTGATTCCACGTATCCTTCGACGCCAGTAATCTGGCCGGCAAAGAATATGCGCTCTTCCTTTTTAAATTGCAGCGTGGGGCTAAGTAAAGATGGTGAGTGAATATAAGTATTGCGGTGCATACTGCCGAAGCGCAAAAATTTAGCCTTCTCCAGCCCCGGGATCAAGCGAAAAATTCTCTCTTGTTCGGGCCATTTAAGTTTAGTCTGGAATCCAACCATATTGTAAGCCGTCCCAGCCAGATCTTCTTGGCGCAATTGGACTACAGCATAAAGCACTTTCCCAGTACGGGGATCAATGAGGCCCACGGGTTTAAGCGGGCCATGGGCTAAAGTTTCTCGGCCTCTTTGGGCCATTTCTTCAATAGGTAAACATCCTTCAAAATGAAGGGGGCGCTCAAAATCGCGGTAGGGCACCTTTTCCCCTTTTAACAACTCCTCGACGAAGCGATAGTATTCTTCTTGATTGAGGGGACAGTTTAAATAGTCATTTCCCTGCCCATAACGGGAGGCTCGAAAAATAACTTCCATATTAAGAGACTCTCCATCCACAATGGGAGCAATGGCATCATAGAAATAGAGATAGGCAGCTCCCGTGAGTTTCTCTAAGAATTCCGTTAAGGCCGGAGAGGTTAAAGGACCAGTAGCTACGATAATTATGCCCTCGTCCGGTAAGCGGGTAATTTCCTCCCGGATAATTTTTATATTTTGGTTATTTTGTAAAAGAGAAGTAAGGCGGGTGGCAAAAGCTTGCCGGTCTACGGCTAAAGCCTCTCCGGCTGGAACTTTAGTCTCCTCGGCCACCGCCATAAGTAAAGAGCCCATCCGGCGCAGCTCTTCTTTTAGTAAACCTACCGCATTATAAATAGAATTGGAACGAAGAGAATTACTGCAGACAAGTTCTCCCAATAAAGGGGAGACATGAGCAGGCGAAAAGTGCTTGGGCTTCATTTCGTAAAGGAGAACAGAGATGCCCCGTTGGGCTGCCTGCCAAGCTGCCTCACATCCTGCTAAGCCGCCACCGATTATAATGATCTGGGGTTGCATATTTTGGAGAATTTTTAAGGGGAAATGAAATTCGCTAAATTATGAATTGATTATTATTTTATCTATTTTGGAAATGAATTCAGCAATCCTTACATCAAAGCTAATGGATTCCTCCTTCCCCAGGAATGACGAATATCATCCAACGAAGGAGAAGGTCATTCCCGGGAAAACGGGAATCCAGAAAGTTTTATCTCCATAAATTTCATAAAGAATCGCTCACTTTAGGAATTAATAATATAAAAAAATATCCGGAAATTCAAATTGAAATAGCAAGTAATCCCTCACTGAAGGGTGGGTTACATATAAAAAAAATTATTTCTTGTCATTTCGTAGGGCCAGCTTTTATGGCTGGCCAATTTCGCTAATGGTTTGCCTCACAAATCTAATCTATTGTCCATCTCGAAATTTTGTAACTCCCCCTCTCCCCCTCTTAAACTAAGAGGGGGAAAAAGGGGGAGTTATAAGAAATCCATCCTTTAGTAAGGCATTACAATAGCAATGTGCTTAATAATTAGGTGGAAAATCAGGAGCATGCATAAAAAGATTACACCTAAAAGAATGAATCCTGAAGAAAAAGAAAAAGCTTCGGCCCAATATCCTAAACCCGCCGGAATAATGCCGCCTCCGATAATGAAACCTGCGCACATAACAAAAGAGACGCCCACGCTCCGCAGCTCTTCGGGAAAAACCAAAGATAAAATCGTAAAACCAACTGGGAACAGGCAAGCAGAAGAAGCAGCTTGGAAGAACAATAGGATGGGGGAAATGACTGGTCCCGTGAGCAAGCCCAAAAAAAGCATTAATATACCAGCCAGACTCAGGAAGATGGTCATGGCCTTTTTGGGGCCCAGATAATCAGTAATTAAACCAGCAAAGAAAAGAACTAATATACCAAAAATCCGGGAAAGACCTATTAAAGCATTAGCCCAAGTACGCGGCAGTCCTATCTCGGCCACCATAAAAAGGGGCATCATGGCATAGACTCCGAGACTTGAGCCGATGGCAATCATAAAAAAAGAAGCCATCATTCCAAAAGAAGGATTTTTGATAACTTTTTGGAAAGAAGACCAGTTGGGAGGAGTTCCTTTAATTTTTCCTCCCCAGCCGCGGCGATGGTACAAAAGGGCCATTAAAACAGCCGAAATCCCTACGCAGGCGAGAACACCTGGCCAAGGGAAGATTTTTAATAAAAATTCCGCAATCAGGGGGGCTGTAATAAATCCTAAATTAGGACCTAATTCGTGGATGGCCATGGCTTTTCCCCAATGTTCCCTGCTAATCAGATCCGTTAAAGAAGCAATGGCCGAGGGTAAATAAAGACCAGCAAAAATTCCGCAGATGACAAGAAAAAAACGGATAGTCCAAAGAGAAGTGGATACGGAAATTCCCAGCATGGAGGCTCCAACAAATAAGATGGAGATAATGATAGTGCGCCGATGGCTCAACATAGAGGAAACGAATCCAGACCCGCCAAGGCCGATAGCATAGCCACAAGCAATATAAAAAAATAGAGAGCCGGCTTGGCCATGGCCCAAACCTAAATCGGATTCGATGACCGGAAGAAGCGGGGAAAGGATGACTCGGGAGATAAAATTTAAATAGAATATGGTGGTAAGTAACAAAAGAGGAGACAGAGGAAAGGGAAGTAAGTTTTTTCGCGTCATTAATAAAAGATTCCTTTCCGAAAAGAAGTAAGTCTTAAAATGGTCGGCGGAGATTGGTATCGCCAAAAATTTTATTTTTTTCTATTAGCGAGCGGGCGTCGAAGCCGCTTTTCGGCCTAGCTCATAAGCTTCCTTTTTGGCCTTTTCATCCTTTGCAACCTCTCCTTTTGCCGCCGCTGAGGCCATAACAACGCCAATTAAATTAAGCTTGGTAAATTGGCAGGTCATTTTGAAGCTATGGACGATGGGTTGAGCTGTAGAAGGGTCCGCATCGCCACAGACGGTGATCAAGCCGATCTTTTTCCCTTTCATTTTGGGGGCATAATGCTTATGCCAGCGCCATTCAGCGTCAAAAAAGGCACACCAGCGATCAAGGTACGCTTTCATCTGGGAGGTCATGGCCCAGAAATAAAGGGGAACGCTATGAATAACCGCATCACTTTCTAAAATTTTCTTATGAATTTCGATCATGTCGTCTTTTAGGGCGCATATTCCGGATTCATTACATTTGCCGCAGTCAAAACATCCGGATATTTTTTTCTGGGATAAAATTATTTTTTCTGTTTCAGCTCCTGCCTCGCGGGCCCCTGCTAAAGCTTGTTCTAAAAGGATATCGCTGTTACCGCCTACGCGGGGACTTCCTAAAATTCCTAAGACTTTCATCTTTTCCTCCTTTAAAAACCGCAAAGCGCCTAGCGCATATTATGTTTGTCCTTCATTCTTTACTTTCTGGAATAGCATTTTTGTCCTTCACCCCATTCCCTCTCTTTTGGGGAGAGCGTTTTTCCTGCAGCCCTCTTCTCCCCTCTGGGGAGAGGAAAAAGGTGAGGGGAATTATAATTAAACCAACCTGGAAACTCCCTCGGCTACTTTTGGAAACTTTTCCAAAAGTGCTGAGTCATGTCCGGGGAAGATTAAATCTACAGAGGAAGCTTTCGCCCGCATTTTATCATAACTTTTCATCCAGGCGATCATATCCATGATTATGCCACTGGGAATGTCCGTGCGGTAGCTGGAAAAGACATGCGCCGTATCTGAGCCTACAATGGCCACTCCTTTTTCCGTATTTACCGCTACCGACTGCATGCCTATCGTATGGCCAGGGGTATGGAGCAATTCTATTCCCGGGAGTATTTTTTTATCCCCTCTAATTAACTTTAATCTCTCCTTTCCTGCTAAACGAGCCAGGTAACGATTGCCTACTGGGTCAGTGGTCTGCATAAATGGGGCTCTTTTAGCCATGGGGTCCTTAATCCAAAAATTAAATTCTTTTTCTTGGACATAGACATTAGCTCGGGGGAATAAAGAAATGCCGCTAATATGATCAAAATGAATATGGGTGGCCACCACATGCTTTACTTTACGTGCGTCAATATCTATCTTTTTAAGCACGTCTACTGGGTTTTCATATCCCGCTAAATTACGCTGGGCAGCTAATTGGGGAGAGCAACCACAATCCACCACGATTGATTCTCCACCTCCTTTAATGGCAAAAATGTAGTAATTGATCTGCTCAAATTTGTCTATATCCTGGAACCAACGGATCATGGAGGCTGGCCTAGTAAAAGGTCCAGCATACTTCAGGGCGTAAATTTCATAAGTGGGTATGGCCATATTTTTCTCCTTTCTTTAAATAGTCTGTCCGCCATCGACGCGGATTATTTCACCGGTAACAAAAGAGCTTGCTGCGGAGGCCAGAAAAAGAGCGCAGCCGACTACTTCATCTGGCTCGCCAAAGCGTCTTAATTCAATTTCTCTTATGCGCTGCGCTTTTCTTTCTGGATCTGTCCAGTTAATTCGGCTAAATTCAGTCTTAATTGAACCAGGCGCAATGGCATTGACTAAAATATTATACTGAGCCAGCTCGCGCGCCATTACCTGAGTCATCATATTCAAAGCGGCTTTGCTTATGCAGTAAGCACCAGTCTGATCGTTTCGGGCACGCAACCCGCTAATCGAGCTAATATTAATAATTCTTCCTCCACCCTGTTTAATCATCTCTTTGACTACAGCTTTGCTCATCAGAAAGGCACCTATAAGGTTAACCTCCAGGACTTTTTGAAAAGCTCCTAAATCGAGGTCGGCCATCGTGCTTAAAACAGGGTTTGCCCCGGCATTGTTGACTAAGATGTCAATTCGTCCAAATTCTTGCATAGTTCTTTTAACCAAGTTTTCCACATCTTCGATCTTTCCAACATGGGCGGGGATTGCGATTGCTTGGCCGCCTTTTTGACAAATTTCTTCGGCCACTTTTTCCAATTCCGGGGGTCTTTTATTACGGCTGGAGACGACCACTTTAGCCCCGGCTTCAGCAAAGGCTAAGGCAATGGCCCGGCCTATGCCGCGGCTCCCCCCAGTAATTATGGCAACTTTGCCTTGCAGGGAAAAAAGGTCTGGAAACATAAAAACTCCTCCTCTTTTATTCTTGATTTATATTTAGCACAAATTTAGGCAGGTAAAAAGAAAAAAGCTTGGTGATGCATAATTAAAAAATAGAAATACATCCGAACCATCGTAGGGCAGTCCCTTATGGCTTGCCTCTTTGTCGGCAAAGGATAAACCCTTGCGCTACGACATATTTTATCTAAATTTGTCCGCTGTCACCCCTCTTTTCTAAAGAGGGGTTGGGGGAGATTAATTTTCTCCTTTTGAAGCATTTCCCGCTGAAGGGAGAAGGAGGCTATTCTAACGATAGATTAAGACTTTTGGAGCCATCACTGAAGGGCGGGTAAAATAGGAATGATGATTAGTTCTTTCTAAAAATTTTGGAGATTTAGAAGGATTCGCCCCTCACCCTTCCCCCACGGTCGAGTGTCAGTATGACAGTGTCGGAACGAAAATCGTACCGATTCGTTCCGACTCTTTTCGACTCTACCCAGCGGGAGAAGGGCAAGGTGAAGAAAAAAATGTTAAATGAAGCTAAAATCCGCATTTAATCCCAGTTAAAATTCTCCATTCTGGAGCGCCCACGCCTTTAGTTATAGCACCACCTCCGCCAAGAATGATCTGGACTTGCGGGAGTATTTTGTAGCCAATAGTAAGATCACCTTCCAAGGGAGAAAGATACTTTTCAAAAGCGCTATTGGAAGCGGTATAACCATAAATTTCCCCTATTAAAGTTAACTGGGGGGTGAAAGCATGAGAAATGCCCAAGCCATAAAGAATCATGTCCTCAATTCTTTGGGTAGAAGTTAGCTGCTCTTTCTTTTTAATCTGGTAGCCCAAATTAAAAGCTATAGCAGTCTTGTTATTCAAGTTCTTATCCACAATCAGCTTCAACCCACCGGAGAAGGAATTGTTGCCAAACCAGTCATTCTCCTGACCAGTATTAAGAATAATAAAAGGAGCAAAGGCCAAACCAAGGCCGGCCTCTTTCTCTTTTAACACTCTATATTTGGCAGCTATGTTTATATCACCAAATCTCCAGGAAGAAATATCTGAGGTGAGGTCTATTTTCTTGCCACCTTGATCAAACAGGTAAGGAACACTGATGCTAATCTGGAGGGCCTCAGTTATCCCCACTCCAGCTAAAAAAGTACCTACAAATTGCCGGTTAGAAAGGCCTATGCCCGTGGTGGTTTCCACTGGTGTATCAGCATAGTCTAAAAAGAGACCCACCCGAAACTTTCCTTGGTTTATAGTAGAAGAAGACTGCACAGTAACAAACTTATCTTCGCCCACTTGCGGCTCAAATATATGCCCCTGGAGGGCTATTGCTGGGCTGGCCGTGAGAAGAACGATTAACAAAATAGGCAAAATCTTCGGCAATCTTCTCCTCGCAAAAGGAGCAACGATCAGCCCTAAGAGAAGCATTAAAGCTCCGGTAGGGTGTTCAAGAGCAAAGATCAGGGGAGTTAAAGCCCATCTGGTAGCAGTCCTCAAAGATTCGTGTTTGCTAATAAAGGTAGCGATGGGTGGGGATATTTGGTAATAGATGTTTACCAAGACTCGGCCAAGGGAATTACTGAGTAAGTAATTATCTCTGAATGACCTTAAAACCTGAACATGTGGGTCGAGGTAGCTGCCGAAGGCGGCAGTAGCGATGAAACAGCCACCGCCTCCCTTAACTTTGATCTCTTCCTGCGGAGCCGCAGCTACAGCCAGTAAGTTGAATGTAGCTATACAGTTTTTATTGGCGTCCATGGTTACTTGGCCATCTGCGCAATCCGCATCTCCGCTCCAGCCAGCAAAGGTAGAGCCAGCAGAGGCAGTGGCGGTTAAGGTTACCGAGGTACCAGGCGAAAAAGCTCTTGAGCATTCCGTGCCGCAGTTGATACCTGCTGGGCTACTGCTTACAGTTCCAGAACCCGTGCCTGCCTTGCTAATCGATAAGGTGAATCCTTCGCAAGAAGGGCCGACGAGGGCAGTGGCGAGATCATATACTGTTATCTCACCTGGCACTACGGTTTCATAAATAACTAAGAAATTGGCATAATTGGAATTGGAGGCAACCTTTGGGTTATACTGGTTATTAACTGCTTCAGAAATGGCGAAATTAGAACCACTTATAGTACCGTTGGCAGAAATATATTGACCATAAATATCATAATCCGCGCCACGGTAATCATGCCATACCACAAGATATCTTTGATTTATACTATCGAAAGCAACAGTTGGTCCAGACTGAATGCTAACAGCCTGGGATATTGGAACAGTAGAACCATTTGGCGACCCGTCAGCATTGATTAACTGGGCATATATATCATAATCAGTACTCGGATTATAAGCAGCAAAGGCCACCAAGAATCTCTGATTGGTGCTATCATAGGCAATTGAAGGGTTTATTCTATACTCACCAGCAGTAGAGATTGGAAGACTGGATCCATAAAGGGTGCCATTGGCATTAACGAGCTGTCCATAAATATTCCAGTTCGATTGATTATCATTCCAGGCCACCAGATAGCGCTGGTTTACCCTGTCAAAAGCGACCGCTGGTGATACTTGATCGCCATTTCCCTGCGCTATGGGGAAGTTACTGCCAATTAAAGAACTGTCTATGGCATTAATTAACTGCCCATAAATATCATTGTCCTCATCAGTGCGATAATCCTCCCAGACCACTAAAAACCTCTGATTAACACTATCATAAGCAACTTTGGGATACCTCTGTTCATTTTCAGCATTGGAAATAACAAAACTAGACCCATTGAGCGTCCCGTCTGCATTTACTAATTGGCCATATATATCATAGCTTGTGCCACTGACATAGGCATAAAAAACAACCAGAAACCTTCGATTAACACTATCATAGGCTATTTCAGGATTATATTGAGAAGAAAATGTGTTAGAGATTACGAACTCTTCGCTGAAATCTGATCCATCACAATTTAAAATTTTCCCGTAAAGGTTATTTCCTTCACGATCAGTTTTTAAATAAGCTATTAAATACCGATTGTTTTGGGAATCATAAGCAATGGCAGGTTGGCTATTTCCCCAACCAGCAGTTCCGTAGGCTGAAAAGGCTAATTGAATATTTTCTTTCTTTTCTCCAGAGCCTATTCCTAATTCTTTAAATGGGATGGCAAATTCATAAACTTTATGTTGATAAGATACTTTATCTGTGTAGGTAAAATAAGGTTTGCCCCATTTGGTTTCCTTAGTAGATACCTTAAATTCTTTAATCCCTGCATCTGTTCTTACAAAGACTTTAGCATAATCTTTATCCCCATCAGAGGTATTGTCCGGGGTAAAGTCTATCTTCACATAAAGGTTCTCTGAGTCATGCCTAACCCATCCGTAAGAAAACCCTGAAGGATGACCAGAACCCGTGGGAGAAAATTCCTTGAAAATAAGTTTTGGCTCTTGAGTTTTATTTTCATTATTTAATTGGTAAGTGTAAAAACTGGAGAAGGCTTTCACCTCTTTCATCAGGTTTTCTCGAGGGAATTGAAAGGGGATGCCGTTTTTAATAGGGCCTTCGATGCGGGCCGTTAATTTCAATTTTTTATCGCCTTGATTTGGGAAAGTGAGTTCGATTGTTTTATTATAAGCATCCATGACATCAAGGTCTTTCTTGGAAAGCTTACGGAGGGCCAGGTTGTCCGAAATCCCTTTTATCTCCTGGGGAGCTAAACCACCAAGAAGCACAGAATCTATATGGGCTGCTTCTCCCCCTTTTTGAACAATTTTTATTTTTGCTTTTCCATTACCCTTGAAAAAGCCACTCAAGTCTATCTCCCGCTCTCTTAAAAAGCGGTCATATGCAAGAGAACCTACTTTCGTCCATTTTTTGCCTTGCCATACATGAATTTCATATTCGCCTTCCGGGCGCATCTTCTCTATGGAATTTATCCCCAAAAATTTTGGTGGGGAGACTTTTTGAGCATCTGTTACATCCTTACTCAAGGCATTTACGCCAGTGGTTATAAAAATAGCCATGAACAAAATTAGTAAAAAAAATAGACCTCTACTTGCGGAAGCAAATTTTGGTAAACGCCCCATAATTTTTCCTCCTCTTCTTTTTGATCTAACTGGCGTGCTAAATTTTGTGGAATTTATTTAGCAAAAATTAAAGGCTTTTATGCCTTTATGCCTAATTAATCCTCGGTAGGAAGAATAGCGAGGGCTTAATAGAAATGTTTTTTAATATGCCCAATTTTTATTCTGCCGAGTTGTCTCAAATATATATTTTTTTAAAAATACCTGTCAATAGTTTTTTTGGCGATCTCTAAAAAAGTCCCTCGGGAGGTAATTCCTTCATTCCCCCGCAAATATGAACCAAGTATTTTTAAGGCCTTTCAGGACTCCCGCTTGTGCGGGAGTGACCGAAAAGTCGGTTTTCTAATTTAAATTCGGCAAGGGATAAACCCTTGCGCTATGAGTCTTTTAACTCCCCCTCTCGCCCCTCTTTTCTAAAGAGGGGATGGGGGAGATTATTTTTCTTCTTTTTAAAAATCTCGGCCAAGGTAGAAGTAAGCTATTGTTGTTATCAAATAAGGCTTTGCCTTGAATCTATTTGCGGAGTGAGCTATTTTAAACCTAATGAGGCAATGAAAAATGATAGCATGTTCAATGAAAGAACAAGGTTTTAAATCGGGGAGCTGTAATGTAATAGCCGGCGGGGGAAAAAACTCAGCTTGTCAGGTCACTTTAAAGAAAAAAAACAGCCAAATAGAAAGATTGATTTCTGCTATTCATCTTTCTCGCCCGGAAAATTATCTTTCCATCTATCAGTCAGGATGCAATTTTTCTTGCCGCAAATGTCATTCCTGGTATTTCAGTAAATATGCTGAAGGAGAATGGTATACTCCTGAGCAAATATTGGAGGCCTGTTTAAAATATAACAAACAAGTAAATTTAATTGAACCACGCCACAAAGCCACAGCTTTCCATGCCCACGACACTTGTAGATGCTGTGGATCCTGTGTCCTTTATCAGCAAAAGTCACCACTCTGTCCAGGCGTTTTAAAACCTTCGCAAATTACTTTAAGTCCTCAGGGATTCGGGCCGGTACGCAATATCGTGGCTTTTACCGGCGGAGACCTTACCTGTCAAGTTGATTTTTATTTGCGCTGTGCGGAATTGATTAAAAGACATACAAATCTATGGGTTCTGATCGAAACTAATGGTTATGGCCTTATTCCCAGACACTTAGATTTAATGCAAGAAGCGGGCGTAGATGCTTTCTGGCTGGATATTAAAGCTTATCACGAAGAAGTTCATCAATGGCTTACGGGATGCTCCAATCAGTGGATCTTGCAATTGCCGGCGGAGATGAAGAAAAGGAATTTTACTATAGAAGTTTTATCTCTTTATATTCCCCAAGTGGTAGAAACAGATCAGTTAGTACAAATTGCTAAGCTTTTGAGCCAAACGGATAAAGAAATTCCTTTTACGATCTTAGCTTTTTTCCCGGAATATCAGATGAAAGATTATCGTTCACCTAACCTGTCCGAAATGATTTGGGCTTATCAAGAGGTGAAGAAAGTGGGTTTAAAAAATGTTCGTCTGGGCAATACAGGAATTTTTGCCAAAAGCGAAAAGGAGATAGAAATCCTTTTAGAGAAAGTTGGTTTGGGAAATTTTTGAAGGGAGGAAGATGTTAGGAATATCAACTTCGTTCCGATCCGAAATAGCCATTACTGGAAAAGAGATCATGGAGGCCATTGCCGATCTTGGTCTTAAAGCAATAGAATTGGAATATCGCCTTACCCGAGCAATGTTTATGGAAATTAAGCCTTATTTACAAAAAGGAATAGAGGTATTGAGCCTTCATAATTTTTTCCCAGTTCCAAACGGGGTGCCCAAAGAAAAAGCGAGCGGAGATTTCTTTTCTTTATCTGCTCTTGAGGCGAGAGAAAGGGAATTAGCCGTCAAATATTCTTTAGAAACTATTCGATGGGCGGAAGAATTAGGAGCTAAAGCTGTGGTCCTGCATTTGGGGAAACTCCCTCTGCCGGATTCTATGGAATTGATCAAATTTATTTACGATCAGAAAAAAGTTAATACTCCGGAAGGGAAAAAAGTAATTCAAGAGAAAAAGGAAGAAAGAAAAAAAATAGGAAAACTTTATTTAGAACCAGCTTTGCGTAGTTTAGAAAAATTGATTGAAGAAGGTGCCAAGAGGGGTATTCTTTTAGGAATTGAGAACCGTTACAATATTCATGATTTTCCTAATTTGGAGGAATTAGAAATTATTTTTCGGAAATTTAAAGGGAGTTGTCTGCGTTATTGGCATGATATAGGCCATGCTACTACTCAACAGAATTTAGGGTTAGAAGATCAAGAGGAACTATTGAACCATTTTGGGGATCTCTTGGTGGGCGTCCACCTCCATGGTTGCTCCGGATATCATGACCACGAGGCCCCGGGGTTAGGCGAAGAAGATTATAGTGCCCTCAAAAAATTTTTAAAATTAGAGACAATTCGGATAATAGAAACTCACCATCGCGCTACCCCGGAAGAACTTAGGAAAGGGATTGCCTTTTTAAAAAAAGAAGGCATAATTTAGAAATAACCGCTGGCTCTATTCTTTTTTACCAGTTTCGTCAAGTACAGGAAGATGCGGGGTTAATCGCTGCTTAATTGCAGAAGCCATAAAAGCTGACTCAGGGGAAAGGAAATAAATTTCAAGATGAAAAAATTTTTCCTCCTTATCCTATTTATTAACCTTTTTTGCTCTGCTGCTTTGGGGGTTGAGAATCCCAAAGTGCGCAACCTGCAAGGCGTCTCGAGTCTCCAGATTGTGATTGAAGAACCTACGCGCGATGCTCGCCAAGCAGGCATAAAAGAAGAAGCAATTAAAAATCAAGTAATGGCCATTTTTAAAAAAGAGCTCCCTAAGCTGAAAATTGGAGCAAAAGAAGGACCATCTCTCTATATCCGCGTCGCTCTTTATAAGCGGAAGACAGAAGATCTTTATTACGGAATGATCAACATTACTGTTGATCGGGCCGTATTAATTCTTTCCCCCCAGGGAAATTTCCCCTCTTTTTCTCAAGTTTGGGAGAATACCATGATTTTTTCGGGCAAAGATGCTCTTTTAGGAACTTATGAAATGATCGCCAAGTTGCTGCAATTGTTAATTGCCGATTTGAAAAAAGCAAATCCCTAAGAAGGTTTAGTTTTTCCAAACTTGACATAAATAAATTTATAAATGAAAATAATCATAAGGAGATCTCTGAAAAACAGATTTTTCGGTCACTCTTGCAAAAGCGGGAATCCAGAAATGCCTTAAAAATAAGGGGTTCCTGACTGCGCAGGGAGGACGGAATTGTAGCGCAAAGGAAATTTGCAGAGATCTCATAGGTAATACTGGTTCAATGAGAGTAATAAAATTGATTTTAAATTTTCATTGGTCAAGAAGAAAATTAGCAAAGGAAGGAGATAGAGCTTAATGAAAAATAACCAGAAACTGAGCAAAATAAAAGTTTGTCTATTTGCGGGCATTCTAGGCGCCATGGTTATTGGTGGCGGAAGCTGGGCAGAAGCCGCTAAATTAAATGGCTTGGCTGGCCCAACTGGCGGTCTCTATTATCAATACATGGCTTCTATCGCCAAAATTGTGCATGATGTTTACCCGGATATCGAAATTAGTCTTAGCCCCGGCGGAGCAGTGGCGAATATTGTGCGGATTTCGAAGGACCCAAACGCATTGGGAACCAGCACTTTACTCCAAAGCCTGCAAGCCATGCGCGGCACTGATGATTTTGAAGGGAAACAGCCAATAACAAATCTGCGCGTTTTGTTGGCCTTGCCAGACCCGACATACCTTTTCCCTGTTTTTCGTCCAGACATACCTATGGCCAATTTGCAGGATATTAAAAACAAGAAGCTTAAACTGCGTATCGGCATGATCCCCAAAGGAGCTATTACAGAATGGATTTGGCGGAAGCTTTTGGAATTTACTGGTATTACAGTAAAAGATATTGAAGCCTGGGGGGGCAAAGTAAGTTACACTAATTTTTCAGACATGGTGAATTTAATGAAGGATGGCCATCTGGATGGTATGTTAGGGATGGGTATGGCCAAAGCAGGGTGGTTAGTGGATCTGACAAATTCAAGAGCTGTTCAATTCGTTCCCTTTTATGAGCCGGCCTGCGAACGATTTATAAAAGAATATGGGGGTAGTGGCTGGGCAGAAATCCCCGCCAATAATTTTAAAGGGCAGAATAAGCCCTTTAAAACATTCCAAACTTACCCCACAACAATAATTATAACTAACGAGGCTCTTCCTGAAGAAGTCGCTTATAAGATTGTGAAGGCGCTAATGGAGAATTTAGAAAAGTTTAAGCTTACTAATGTAGAAGGGTTAAAAGATCTTTCCCCAGCGAATGCCTGGAAGGCAGGCACTTTTCCTCTCCATAAGGGAGCGGCTAAATATTTCTCGGAAAAGGGCTACATGAAATAGACCCAGAACCAGCCAAAGATAATTAACCATCTTTTTTACCACAGCTCCTTTTTTAGAAGACCATAAGCCGCTAAAGGATGGACTAATGGAATTTCGTCAAAAAGTTATTACCTATTTTTGTGTAATTACTGCTGCCTTTCATCTATATATGGCAGCCACGGGCATCTTGGAGACTGTCCTGCAGCGATTTATCCATTTATCGTTAATGATGGCTGTGGTTTTTTGGGTCCATCCTTTAGCGCATAAACCCAACAAAGAAAGATGGCGCTGGGTAGATGATATATTAGTATTTCTTTCTTTAATCCTGATCCCTTATGTTTTTATTAATCATGAAAGAATATTAACTCGGGCTCCTTGGATGGACCCTGTTTACGCGGGGGATGCCTTCTTAGCTATAGTCACAGTAATTTTAGTCTTGGAAACTTGCCGGCGGGTGGTAAGCGGAGTTCTAAGCTTGATTACTGGTTGTTTTTTAGCCTACTTTTTTTTGGGGCCATATCTACCATCTTTTCTCGCCCATAGCAAAACTAATTTCCTCGAGTTTATTGATACTTTGTTCTTAACGACGGAAGGTATATTCGGTATTCCTCTCGGGGCTTCAGCAACCTACATAGTGATTTTTATCGTATTTGGATCATTTTTAGAAGTGACCAAGATTGGTAATTTTATAATTGATTTCGCTTTAGCTATGGTGGGTAGAGCGCGGGGAGGTCCGGCCAAGGCTGCCGTCGTGGCTAGTGCGCTTTTTGGTACTATATCCGGAGCTTCTGTAGCTAATGTATATGGCACGGGGACTTTTACGATTCCCTTAATGAAGCGCGTCGGCTATAAACCCCATTTTGCCGGAGCTGTAGAAGCAGCGGCTTCCACGGGTGGCCAATTAATGCCGCCTGTGATGGGGTCCGCAGCCTTCATTATTGCTGAGACTTTAAGCATTCCTTATTTGCAGATTTGTGTGGCCGCGATCATACCTTCTATTTTATATTTTTATTCTATTGGTTTAGCCACGCACTTGGAAGCGATTAAAAACAATCTACCTGGAGTTAATATCGAAGAGGTAAGGGCTATAAGAAAAACAATTTTGAAGAGGCTTTATCTCTTCCTGCCTCTTTTAATTTTAGTTTTTTTATTAGTTGCCGGCTTTTCTCCTCATTATTCTGCCCTGTGGTCTTTAGGAAGCACAGTTTTAATAAGTTTCCTTGGGCGAGAGTCCCGGCTCAACTATAGCCTTTTTATAGAAGCCATGGCCAAGGGGGCCAAAAACGCCGCGATGATCGCTGTAGCTACGGGGTGCGCTGGCATCATCGTGGGGGTTATTACTTATACTGGGTTAGGTTTTAAATTTATGATGTTGGTTTTAGGCTTGGCTAAAGGTCATCTATTCTTGGCTCTTTTCTTGGTGATGATTGCTTCTATTATTTTAGGAATGGGGGTGCCGACGACTCCGGCCTATATTATTGTGGCTGTTATTGCCGCTCCTTCTTTAATCGAGTTGAAAGTGCCCCCCTTGGTGGCGCATATGTATGTTTTTGTTTTCGCCATGCTCTCCGCCATTACACCTCCTGTGGCCGTGGCCGGATACGCCGGGGCAAATATTGCCGGAGCAGACGCGATGAAGACTAGCTTTACGGCCTGGAGATTGGCTCTCATTGGCTTTGTCATTCCATATATGTTTGCTTATAGTCCAGAACTTTTAGCTCAAGGAGAGGCTTTGGTTATTTTCCGCGTTTTTTTAACAGCTTTAGCGGGGGTGACGGCAGTGGGATTTGGATTGTATGGATGGTTTATTTCTCCGTTGCCTTTGTGGGCAAAAGTATGTTTTCTTGTGGGAGGGTTTAACCTCGTCTATCCATCCGTACCGACAGATATATTGGGCTTTCTTTTAGTGGGTGTCCCAGCGATTTTCCAGATAATCAAAAGAAAAAAATTATTAATAATAAATAGATAACTTTGTGAAGGGAGTAGAGGCAGGCCAGAGGCATTCATTCAGAATCATGAGGCAGTGGTTCTTCCATAGGTACGGGCGGATTTAGAAGCTTAATCATATTCCTTATCTTAACTATCCGCCTACCCTTTGCGGAAAATCATTGGTCAACTTTGAATAACTTCTTCTCCCGCCGATGCTTCTTCATTCATGCCTGCCTCCGGCCTGCCTTCGGCCTGCATCCGGCCTGCCTCTCGTCATTTCTTTCCATTGCGCTGCAGAACGTAGGTTAAAGGGAAGTTAGGTGGGGCTATAATTTATCTCCAGGAAATTTGTGCCTCCATTCCTCAGAGATGGTTGCGCAATTTCCTTTTCGTCAGGGCAAGCGGCCTCCCACTCGATGCAGCGAGCGTAGACATTTGGTTTGTTGAGCCTTCTGAAAAGGTTCCTCGGGAGGCAATTTCATCATTTCTGCGCAAGCATGAAGCAGGCTGAAGCAGGCTGAAGCAGGCTGAAGCAGGCTGAAGCAGGCAGGAATCCTGTATTTTTAAGGCATTTCTGGTCTCCCGCTTTCGCGATAGTGACCAAAAAGTCAATTTTTCCGAGGGATCCCTTATTTTTTTCTTGACAATTTATTTAAGTGGTTTAAAATTTGATTAAGTATATGCTTAATTAAATATTATGGATATTTTCTCTCTTTTAAAATCATTAGCCGATGCCACTCGTTTAGAGCTTCTAAAACTTTTGTTGACTCGCGATCTTTGTGTGGGAGCTCTGGCCTATCAACTTAAGATATCCGAAGCGGCTGTCTCTCAACACTTACAACAGTTAAGAAAAGTAGGATTAGTAAAAGGGGAGAAAAGGGGATACTGGACTCATTATTTTGTGGAAAAGAATAAATTGCTGGAATTAGCGCGAGCTTTGGAGGAGATGGCCGCGCTAAGGCCGTCGCCAGAGTTAGGATGCATCCGCCATGGGGAAAGAAAATTAAATAAACAAAAGGAGGAAATAAAAATGTGTGCCAGCAAATGTCAGCGACCCGAAAGGTTAAAAGGAAAACCAGAAGAGTGCTCTCCCGAGCAAATCAAAAAATGCCACGGTTCTAAGAAAGAGCATCCCTGCGTAGGTAAAAAAGGGAAGAAATAGGATTTGTAGGGGAGAATTGAAAAATAGGGCAAAGGCTTGACTTTGGCTTTATGGGGCAGGCCCTAAAGGCTTGCGGTGGATAAATAGTAAATGCTTTTTGCTGGGAAGAAAATTAAGGAAGAAGCTGGTAATCAATAGGGAAAATCGATGGAAGAAAATAAGGAAATTATTCAAGTCCAAGGTATCAGTAAGAAATTTGGCGAAATTCAGGCTTTGCAAGAAATCAGCTTTTCCGTAAAGGAAGGGGAGATTTTTGGTTTTCTGGGGCCTAATGGAGCTGGGAAGACTACCACGATAAAGATTCTTTCGGGACTGGTCAAGCCCGCTAGCGGTTTAGCTTTTGTAAATGGTTTTAATGTAATCAGTGATCCTGTGCGCGCTAAAGAAAGTGTCGGGGTAGTTCCAGAAAGCTCAAATCTTTATGCCGAATTAACCGCTCGAGAAAACCTTATTTATATGGCCCAGCTTTACGGTGTTCCGAAAAAAGAATGGGAAAGTCGCAGCGAGGAACTCCTCCGAGAATTCAATTTGTTTGATCGAGCCCACACTAAATTTCAAGGATTTTCCCGCGGAATGAAGCGGCGTTTGACTATTGCGGCGGCTCTTGTCCATCGCCCGCGTATCCTTTTTCTTGACGAGCCGACGACGGGTTTGGATGTCATGAGCGCCCGCGGATTGCGGGGGATAGTTAAAAAGCTCAAAGAGAAAGGGGTAACCATTTTCCTTACTACCCACCTAATTGGCGAAGCTGAAGAACTTTGTGATCGCGTAGCCATTATTGTGAAAGGACAAATTCGGGTTATCGATACGCCAATGGTCCTAAAAATGAAAGTTCAAGATACCGAAGTTATCGAGATAAAAATGCAACCCATGCCCGCCACCATAACGAAGGAGATGGAAGCTATTCCAGGAGTGGAGAAAGTTACCATCGTGGAAGACCGGCTGCGTCTTTATGGGAAAACGTTGCACGAATCCATAGGCTCGATCATCAGCCACCTGGATCAGGGGGGAAGGAAGATTTTTTCGATTCAAACTTTAACTCCTACCCTGGAGGATGCCTTTGTAAAATTGACTGGGGTGGATGCAGAAGTTATGCGCATAGACAAGCCAGTGAAGATGGGAGGTATAAATTAATGAGACTCGATTGGCGCAGGGCCTATTACATTGCTCGCAAAGACCTGCAAGCTTATTATTTAAAGCCGCCTTTAATCAGTTGGGGTTTAATGCTCCCCTTGGTTTTTCTGCTCGCTTTTTATTTACGCAACCCTGAGGGAATTTCAGAGGTAAGTCCCGGGTTGTTAGGCATGACTATTCTTTTTTCCACTACCTCTATGGCGGCCATTGTCATTACCTTTGAAAAAAGAATTGATGCCCTGGAGCGCTTACTCTTAGCTCCCTTGTCTCTGCGGACAATCCTTTTAGGCAAGGGGCTGGGAGCGGCTTTCTTTGGATTAGCCATGGGGTTAATTGCTTTAATTTTTATAATTTTTATTTTTGGCCTTTCCGTATCTTATCCCTTCTCTCTTTTTGTTTCCCTGGTGCTTTCCTGCTTTACTTTTTCCTTCTTGGGGATATTAATATCGGTAGGAGTCCGGGAGGTCTTCGAAGCTATGACTTTAGCTAACTTCTTTCGTTTCCCCATGATCTTCCTTTGCGGCGTTTTTATACCCCTGGCCTCTATGCCTTTATCCTTACAAATTGTTGGATATTTTTTGCCTTTGACTTATGCCGTCGATGCTTTCCGCCAATCTTTGCTTTCCGCGGGGGGGCTGCTCAACCGCTGGCTTGATATTCTTATCCTCGCTGGCTTTTGTTTATTTCTTTTTAGCGCAGCAGTGGCTGTTTTTAAGAAAAGAACCCAAGAATAAAACCTGTCTTCCAGACAGGGTTAGACTCTTCAAGCGATAACTTTTTGCTCAGAGAGGAGACACTTTTCAGTTACCGGACCAGCCGGAGTTTCTATCTCAAAATGATAGTCATCGATAAGCTTTTGCTCCTTCAATTTATTACCAAGATCAATAAGCACTCGTTGGCCTTCTTCAGCCGAGTCAACCTTTAAGTTTAATTTAATAATGGCTTGCATAGATTCTCCTCTTCAAAATCAAAACCTTTTTTAATTATATGCTTATCTGCGTGCCTAATTCAACTACGCGATTAGGAGGTAAGCTAAAATAGTCAGCTGGAGTAGCGGCATTCCTGGCCATAAAGGCGAAGAGGACTTTGCGCCAATAGCTCATCTTCGATTTACCAGTGGTAAAAACGCGCACCCTCCCTAAATAATAAGTTGTCTCTGCCTCGTTAAAGGGCAGCCCATATTTAGCAGCCAATTTCAAAATGGCCGGCACATGGGGTTGCTGCATAAAGCCGTTATAGGCTATAAGGCGAAAGAAACCTTGACCTAAATCTTCAACTTTTATGCGCTCATCCGCAGGAACGATAGGAATATCAGCAGGAAGAATAGAAAGGAGGATAACTTTTTCGTGGAGAACTTTATTATGTTTAAGATGGTGTAAGAGGACAGGAGGAGTTCTTTCCGGGGTATGGGTCATGAAGACGGCGATTCCTGGTACTCGGTGAGTATGCTGTTTTTCAACATCTGCTAAAAAGAGATGCAGAGAAAGGCGGCTGCCAATTTTGTGCATTACTTCTGCCCGTCCTCTGCGCCAAGTAGTCATAGTCAAGGTGAGGATAACAGCAGCTAAAAGAGTAAACCATCCGCCATCGACCACCTTGAACAGATT
>Ga0315298_1001590_pt1 | contig 40952 bp, 34 predicted proteins | sample WHS_1_MG_FD_203077 | JGI IMG/M metagenome (GOLD analysis project Ga0315298, IMG submission 203077) | Extremophilic microbial mat communities from Washburn Hot Springs, YNP, Wyoming, USA - WHS_1_MG | ecosystem: Environmental > Aquatic > Thermal springs > Hot (42-90C) | place: USA: Wyoming... | reverse complement strand
TAGGGAGCAAACACTATTAAGTCCCCTTTTTCATCAATCCGCAGACGAAATCCTTTCCTATCGGAATATATTAATTTCTTTATTTCAATTTTCATCATAAAGGCAGATTAAAAGAGATTTTACATTAACAATAATCAATACTAGTATCAATCATTTTCTTGATTCATCAGCAAATAGGCTTTAATGAAATCATCAATGTCGCCGTCCATTACTGCTTGAATATCGCCTTTCTTCACCTCTGTTCTGTGGTCGTTGACAAGTGTGTAGGGTTGGAAAATATATGAACGAATCTGGCTACCCCACTCTATCTTTTTCTTCTCGCTTTCAATTTCTGCGCGGGCTTTTTCTTCTTCTTCCAATTTCATTTGGTATAGCCTTGCTTTAAGCATTTTCATTGCCCGTTCTCGGTTCTGGAACTGCGAACGCTCTTGTTGGCAGGACACTACTATTCCTGTGGGTTTGTGACGCAATCGTACTGCGGTTTCCACCTTATTAACATTTTGACCACCCTTCCCCCCCGAGCGAAATGTTTCCATTTCTATGTCCTCGGGGTCAATTTCAATTTGAATATCATCTTCCACAACAGGATAAACAAATACAGAGGCGAACGAAGTGTGCCTACGAGCATTAGCATCGAATGGGGAAATTCGGACGAGTCGGTGCACCCCGTTTTCTGATTTCAAATAACCATAAGCATATTTACCTTTGATTTCAATTGTAGCAGATTTAATGCCTGCCCCATCGCCTTCTAATCGGTCAACAAGATTAACCTCGTAGCCATGACGTTCTGCCCAACGAATGTACATCCGAAGCAACATCTCTGCCCAATCTTGTGCCTCGGTCCCCCCAGCTCCGGGATGTATCGTGAGCAAAGCATCGCGGTGGTCATCCTTGCCAGAAAGAAGCTTCTTTAACTCAAGCTCCGAAATCTTCTTTTCAATCTTTTCAATTTCTCTTTGAATTTCGGGCAGAAGGGCTTCGTCGCCATTCTCGTCAATCAAATTTAAAATTTCAGCAGTGTCGCGAATTTCTTTGTCCAAATCCTTCCATTCTTCGACTATTTCTTTAAGCTGAGAAATAGTTTGCATAGTTTTCTGGGCTTTCTCGGGGTCATCCCAGAAATTGGGCTCATTAGTTTGTTCGCTTAATTCCGTTATTTGTTTTTCTTTCGACGAAATGTCAAAGATACCTCCGAAGGTCTTCGGAGCGTCTTGCTAATTCTTCTAATTTATTGTGATATGGCTCGATTATCATTTTTCAAAATTTTTATTTTTCGCAGATTTCAATTTGTGCCTTCAATTCAGCTATTCGGGTTGCTATCTCGGCTTTTTCTTTTTCCGATTTCGAATGCAATAACTTAGATTTCAATTCCGCCAGGAATTGCTCGGTTTGAGTTTTATCTACATCATTGCGGGAAAAGGCTTTATCGACACAAACCCACACCTTATTTTCCTGAACCATAACGAAACCAGTTCCGACGGCAAAAAACAGATTATTTCCATTTTCATCCTTGGCAGTAACAACGCCGGGAGTTAATGTGGAAACTATTGGGGCGTGGTTGAACAATATTTGAAAAGGAGCTAGTTCCCCCGGAACAGTTACCGAAGCAATTTTCCCCTGAAACAGCGGGCGCTGAGGTGTTACAATTTCCAAATCAAGCAATTTATCCATAGTTCAACCCGATGTTAAATTCCCTGTTTCTTTGCTCTGTCGAATACCTCGTCAATTGGTCCAGCATAACTAAACAGAGGCTCTGGGATATGGTCGCATTCACCTTCCAAAATAGCCTTGAATCCAGCAATTGTATCGTTAATCGTTACATATCGGCCTTCGTACCCTGTGAATTGTTCAGCAACGAAGAATGGCTGGCTGAAGAATTTCTGTATCTTTCGTGCACGATAAACTATCAGCTTGTCTTCGTCGCTAAGTTCATCCATACCAAGAATGTTGATAATATCCTGCAAATCCTTGTAAGTCTGCAAAACTCTACGAACTTCCATTGCAACATTGTAGTGTTCTTCACCAATGATTAGCGGGTCCATAATTCTTGATGTTGAATCGAGTGGGTCGACAGCAGGATAAATACCCAACTCGGCAATCTGACGGGAAAGAACCGTCTTTGCATCCAAATGTGTAAATGTATTTGCTGGTGCCGGGTCGGTTAAGTCGTCGGCAGGAACATATACCGCTTGAACAGAAGTAATAGAGCCTTTGTCGGTCGAAGCAATTCTTTCCTCCAAAATTCCAAGCTCGGTGGCAAGTGTTGGTTGATAACCAACAGCCGAAGGCATACGCCCAAGCAATGCAGAAACTTCCGAACCTGCCTGAATGAAACGGAAGATATTGTCAATAAAGAGCAAAACGTCGCGCCCTTCGTAATCGCGGAAATATTCTGCCATAGTCAAAGCACTTAATCCAACACGGGAACGGGCTCCCGGAGGCTCATTCATCTGCCCAAAAACCAAAACCGCTTTGTTTATAACCCCTGAATGATTCATCTCGAGATACAAGTCGTTCCCTTCGCGGGTTCGCTCGCCTACACCGGCAAAAACCGAATAACCACCGTGGTGAACAGCAATGTTATGAATCAACTCCTGAATAATAACAGTTTTGCCAACACCTGCCCCACCGAAAAGTCCCGTTTTACCACCTTTGGTGAATGGCTCAATCAAGTCGATAACTTTGATACCGGTCTCGAACATTTCCTTTTTGGTCGAAAGGGATGAAAATTGGGGAGCGGGGCGGTGAATAGGAAGACGCAATTTTGCTTCTACTGGTGGCTTTCCGTCTATTGGACGCCCCAAAAGATTAAACATCCTGCCAAGTGTTTCGGGTCCAACAGGTACAGTAATTGGACCACCAGTATCGTAAACTTTCATTCCGCGAACCAAACCATCTGTAGTATCAAGAGCAACAGACCTGACGCGGTTTTCACCAAGGTCCTGTTGTACTTCACACACCAATACATCGTCTTCACCAGTTTCTGGATGCTTCCGTGGTATTTCCAGTGCATTTAGCACCGAAGGAATTTGTCCATCACTAAACTCAACATCAACTACTGGACCAATTACCTGAACAACCCTTCCTTCATTCATAGTTCACCATTTTATTCAATAAATCAGTTTTTTACTAAGAATAAAAATTCAAAATTAGTTATAAATTTACATTTTTACAAAAGTTTCAATTTTTTATCAAAATTTTTAGTATTCTGTATTCAATTTTGTTTTTGAATTTCTAAATTCTATTTTATTTTAACTTTGGTTGTTAAAGCATTTGGGTATGCTTAATAATTATTACACATTGTTTCATTTGGTAAACGAATTTCAATCTTTAATAGGCAAAATTATCATCGAGGTCTTCACTCAGTCGAAAGACAACTTGGTTATCAAATTTTATGATGACGAAGAGAGATTCCAAACTTTGCAATTTTCCTGCCTCACTAATTTAGAGGCAATTTTCCTTCGAAATCATTTCGAACGTTCTCGTTCCAATTCCACGGACATTTTCCCACAAATTATTGGCGAAAGAGTTACTGATATAGGTCTCGTCAGCCCAAACAGAGCGATAAAAATGAAGTTAACGAAGTCGGAAATATACTTTTTCCTTTTTGGTGGCTCAAAAAACAACGCTTATCTTGTTTCGCAAGAAGGAATAATCGTTCAAAGTTTCTTAAAGCCAAAAAACTACATCAACAAATCAATCTCGGAACTTTTCCCTGTTCACGAAGAAGCATCGAATTTGACTGTTTTTGATTATATTTCGAAACACAAATTTCTCGGGAAAGTTTACGCAGAGCTCGTTATCAAAGAGCTGGGGATAGATGGAAATCTCTTGTTGAAACAGCTGGATAAAAAATTTTTAGAAAATATAGAATCTTATCTCAATACATTCATTACAAAGCTCTTAAATTCTAATGAATACTATGTTTATTTTGCAAGAAACAAATATCTGCTTTCTTTAATCCCATTGCCAGAGATTGAATTGATAAAATCTTTTAGGTCGATTTCCGAAGGGGTTTTATTTACATTTGTGAATAACATCAGACACACACAAAACCTGAACGAAATTAAATTAATCGAATCATTTCTTTCAAAGAAGATAGGCTTTTTAAAAGCAAAACTCGAACAAATAAATCGAAATGAGCAGATGCAAAAACAATCGGAATTGTATAAATCCTACGCCGACCTGTTAATTTCGCAGTCCAACCTGAAAACAAAAGGGATAAGCACAATAACACTCGAAGATTTCGATGGGAAGCAAGTTAAAATTCCATTGAAGCCTGAATATGATTTATTGGAAAACGCTCAAAATTATTACGAAAAAGCCAAGAGACTACGCGAAAAACTTGAAACTCAAATTAATCGTGTGGATAAAATTAAAACGGAACTTCAACAATTTGAAAATGCATTTCGGGAACTGAAAAGCTTAAAAAATCCAAACGAAATCAGCGATTTCAAAAAAAGATATAGAGAATTGATGGAAGAACAAGAACAAAAAGGTGGAAATGTTGGCGACCGCTTCCGAAAGTTCCAAATCGGAAAAGATGCTTTTGTTTATGTAGGGAAAAACGCATCCAATAACGACGAACTTACTTTCGGCTTTGCCAAACCAAATGATTATTGGTTTCATTCGCGTGGTGTTGGTGGTAGCCACTGCGTTTTGAAATTATCAAAAGAAAAAATGCCAAGCAAAGAATTGATAGAGCGTGCAGCCCAAATTGCAGCGTATTTTTCGAAAGCAAGAAATTCGAAATTTGTCCCCGTTTCCTACACACAAAGGAAGTATGTAAGGAAACCAAAAGGGGCACCTGCGGGAACTGTTTTACTTGAACGCGAGGAAGTGATATTTGTTACACCGAAAATTCCCGAAGAAGGAGAGGAATGAATCACTTTAGTTTGTATTTCGATGCTCTTTGGCAAAATCTTTTTCGAGTTGGAAAATGTAGCGACGAGTTTTCCTATACCTAATAAAACCAATCGTAACGGTCAAGATAGCAACAGGAACCAACATCCAACCAACAATATGAAAATATATGTTTTGAAAGAACTGGACAAGCGTCAAACCCGCAGCCAATGTTGCAAGTGCAGTTCGCTGGTAAGCAAGGAATGTACGCTCGCTGGCAAGAATGGAACGAATTGCTGCAAGCTGGTCGTTTAGGTTTAATTCTTTCTCTACAAACTTTTTGAATAAGTCATCGGTAAGCAAAGATAGTCGAAAAAATTTCAACATATTTTATCTTTTGTTAAATTTGTTTTTCGGTTTTTTAAAAAATGTTTAACGAAATCTAATAAGGAATATTTTTTCTGAATATGGAACAAAGGTCATCTTTAATTAAAAGAACTGCGGAAGAATGGATTGAATTTGGTGATGAAGCCTTCAACAACGGCGAATATGAGAAGGCTTTTCAATATTACAAAAACGCAATTCAGGAAAATGCTCACTCGCCCTTTGCGTACTTTAAAGCTGGGAATGCGCTTTCGATGTTAAAACGATGGGACGAAGCAATAAAGTATTATATTGGAACAACAACTCTCGACCCGGGCTTTTCGTTCGCATATTATAAAAAAGGTGTTTGTTTTTTAGAACTTCACAATATTCCCGACGCATTGAAAGAATTTTCAATCGCAATTCAATTAAATCCTAACTTTGCGCTTGCTTACTATCGCCGGGGATTTTGTTTGTATTTGGTTAAAAAATTTGCAGAAGCGATTGAAGATTTAACCAAAGCAATCGAATTAGACCCATCGCATTCGCTTTCGTATATGTACAGGGGAAATTGCTATTTCCACTTGCAGAAGTTGGAAGAAGCCCTTTCCGATTATGACCGTGCAATTGAACTCGACCCAACAGAACCAAAAGCATTCGTCTCCCGCGGTGTTGTTAATATTCACTTAAAGCAATACAAAGAAGCCATTGCCGATTTTACTTTGGCTATTTCTATTGATGACAAAAACTACTTGGCATACAACTATCGCGGCTACTGTTTGAACCAGCTTCGCCAATTCGAACTTGCCATCGAAGATTTCGAAAGAGTTTTGAATATCAAAAAGGATTTTGTCGATGCTTATAACAACATTGGAATTGCCTATGTTGGACTACGTCAATTCGAAAAAGCTATAGAGTATTTCGACAAGGCGATTAGTTTGAACCCGCGAATTGCTTCGCTTTATTTCAATCGTGGAAATGCAAACCTGCATATTCGGAATTACGTCGAAGCAATAGTTGATTACGACAAAGCCTTAACAATCGACCCCAATTACGTGTATGCTTATTATGGTCGAGGGAATGCATATTACTCACTTGAACAATGGCGGGATGCTTTGCGCGACTATTCAAAAGCAATTTCGATTAATCCAAAATTCACAAATGCCTATATTGCTCGTGGTAATGTTTACCTGAAAATGAAACATTTGCGTAAGGCTCTCGAAGATTTCACACAAGCAATTGAGCTCGACCCAAACAACCCAATACCTTACCTTAACAGGGCAATTGCATATCGAAGCGATAACCTTTTTTCCTATGCTGTTGCCGATTTTAATGAATTCCTCCGACTTTACGGCAAAGAAGATAAACTGACCGAAAAAGTACGAACTTGGATACGCAATATGGGTTATAACCCTGAATTTTGATTAAATTCTTTCATTCTATTTGTGTTTTCTATGGGATAAGATTTATATTTCACTTTGCAATAGAAAACAAGTATTTTCTAATTGCTTGTACTTTCCCTGAAAACAAAGATGTTTGATATAACTAACTTTGATTTTCTGATTTCGCCAAAGAATTTACTCATAGAGATTGTATGCAATGAATTAAAATTTGTCTGCTTCAATTACAAAATTTTTCCATTTAACGAATTTTAGGAAGTCAAAGCATAAAAGATTCAAATATTTGGGTAAAAATTTTTTAAAAAAGTTTGGAAAATAAAATTTTTGTTCGTGTTTTTTGTCTTTATTTTTGTTATATTTGTATTTCGCAGGGGGGAGATGTACAAAGGATATTCCGAAGAAAAGGAGATAAAAATTAACATTTACTGGGAACCAAATACTTTGCGTGGGTTCCTACTTTCTCTTGCTATTTACTTTATCTTAATTTTCCTTGTTTCGATGTGTGAATATGAACCTCCTACTCTTCCACAATACGAACAAACAACAATTCCGCTCGAATTGATTAATTTTGGAATGGGTGATGGCACTGGTTTAAGCAAAGGCAATCTAAGCGAGGAAGGAACTGCACACAAAGGAAGTCCCCCAACGAATCAGCTCGAAGACGCAAGCATTGCTGCAAGCAAGGGCAAACAAACATCTCAAATCGACGACCCACTTTTAGCAAAGCAAATTCAGCCCTCACAGGAACTTACATCCGAAAAAGGAACCGATGGCAAATTTGGAAGCTCAGCAAAAGATATTGGCAAGCCATCGGGCTCCACTGATGGCACAGGACTTGGCGACAAAGGCATTGGACCCGGTGCAGGGCTCGGGCTTGGCGATATTGAATGGGGCGGCGGTGGCAATAGAATTGTTCTCTACAAAGTTCTACCCAAGTATCCTCCAAACTATAATGTAAATGCCCAAATTAAGTTGAAATTTACAGTCTCGCCCGAAGGAGTTGTAACCAGTATTATTCCATTACAAAAAGGCGACCCTGTATTGGAACGCTCTGCAATCGAAGCTCTAAGACAATGGAGATTTAATAGATTGAAAGAGAACAAAGAAATGTATGGCATCATCACCTTTACTTTTCGCGTAAGTTAAATGGCTTTGGCTTCGATTTTCGACTGGTTCGATTCACTCCCCCTAATATTGCAAATAATGCTATTTTTGCTTTTTTTAGGATTAATCTTCGGAATTGTTAAAAAACTATTCAAATTTGTTATTTTCGTGATTTTGCTCTTGTTAATCGTCGTAGCAATTTTATTTTTTAGATAAAAATGGAAAATTCAAACAATTCACAGCATCAAAGAGAAACATATAAGCTTGTCGAAAAGTTAATTTCGACGCAATATACCGATCCATTGGAAATGCTAAAACGCTTAGTAAAAGATATAGTTGACCACAAAGGGTTCGAAATTACCGGTGGTAGGGTTTGGGAACTTATTCCCGACGAGCTTGCTTACGAATTAAGAATGCAATATGGCAATGTTGAAAAAATTCCAGATAATTATCGCATTTATATCCAAGACCAACCCTTCCTTGCAGAACTTGTCAAAGAAAGAACTCTTACCAAAGTCGAAACCGATAAGGTCTTGAAGGAAAAAGGCATCAAATTGTATTCCGTTACTGGCGTGGGTCCTATTGTTCGAACTCGTGCAGGAAAGTTTTACAAATATCTTTTGGGTTTCAACGCACCTGAAATCAAGCCTACATTTTCCGAAACTCTAACCATCATCAGTAGCGTTGCAACTGTCTCGATGAAAAATATCATAGATTTAATCGAAAAACAAAAGATTCGTGAAGACTTGTATCAAGCAGCACAAATTCAAAGGAGCATACTACCCGACCATAGCACCGACTTCTTGGATTACGAACTTTATGGTGTTTGTATTCCCGATAGTACCGTCGGCGGTGACTTTTTCGATTATCTTAAACCTGAATCCACAGATGAAGAAGAAAGGCTTGGAATCGTAATTGGCGACGCTTCGAGTAAAGGCTTACCAGCTGCTATTCAAGCCCTGTTTGTCTCGGGCGCCTTTCGAATGGGTTGGAGTTATTCAACACGAATGAGCGACCTCTTTCATAGATTAAACAAACTTGTTTACGCGACTTTCCCTTACGAGAGGTTTGTAACACTCTTCTACTGCGAATTAACATCTTCACAAAATAGATTAGTTCTTTATGTTAATGCAGGGCACCCCGCACCAATCCATTATAGGGTTGAATCAGACAGAATCGCAAAACTTATGCCCACTGGAGGTTTGCTTGGAATTATGCCCAAGCAAAAGTTTAAAGTAGAAAACATTCGTATGCATATTGGCGATATTCTTGTCCTTTTTACCGACGGCATAACAGAAGCAATGGACGAGAATCGAGTTCTTTATGGCGAGGACAGGTTATGCAAAATCATAAAATCTCAAAAAGATAGTTCTGCAAAAGAAATTGCATTCGCAATAATAGAAGATGTGAATAAATTCTCTGCAAAATCGGATGTTAACGACGACAAAACGATTATTGTCGTAAAAAGGAAAGGCAAAGTATGAAGATAGCTTGCGTCCAATTTGCCCCAGCATTTAAAAAAATTGAGACTAACTTTGAGTATTTGGTAACACAGTCGAAAAGTATTGATGCCGATTTGGTATGTTTCCCTGAACTTTCACTTACGGGATACTTTTTCTTCTCGACCGAAGAAGTGCTACCTTATTCAATACCATTCAATTCCGAATTGATTAGCGAATTACAAAATATAGCAACTGTATTTAACCGAATCATAGTATTTGGCTTTCCGGAGAGAGTAGATGCAAAAGTTTATAACTCCTGTGCAGTACTTTTCCCCGATTCAGCATTCTCTTTTGTTTACCGAAAAACCCATTTGTTCTATCGAGAGCGTTTTGTCTTTACACATGGCGATACAGGTTTCATCGTAGCAAAATATCCACCTATGGACATTAACATTGGAGCGATGATTTGCTACGATTGGCGATTCCCGGAATCTGCGCGGGCGCTTGCTCTCGGCGGTGCCGATTTAATTGTTTGCCCATCAAATCTGGTTACAAAAGTCTGGACATTGGCAATGCCAGCCCGTTCCATTGAAAACAAAGTTTATTTAGCGGTTGCAAACAGAATTGGGGTTGAAACAAATAACGACGAAACTTTGCACTTCAATGGAAAATCAGGTATATGGGATTACAACGGAAAACTAATTGCTACCGCAAGCGAAGACAAGACGGAGGTTATATTCGCTGAAATTTATCCACAAGAAACTCGCAACAAAGCAATTGACCAGTTTAACAATATTTTTGCCGACAGGCGACCGGAAATGTATAAAGTTCTTTTGGGTGGAAATTGAAAACGCAGTATTTGTTTGCAAAGATATTAATTGGATTGCTATTACTCAAATTTCCACTTAGATCCGAGGACTCCCTTGCAACCAAAAATATTCCCGACACCGTTCGACAATTCGGGGTTTTTGGTGCATACAATTTGAACTATCATATTCCCGATTTCCGTAAACTGCCCGGAATTCCAAACTGCTGTTTAGGTTTTAAAGACGGCGAAGGTAAAGGATATTCAGCCGGGGCTTTCCTAGAAATGCCTTTGCCATTTAGATTATTTGCTGGATTAAGGGCTTCTATCACCAAGCTTGATGGATGGCTCAAACAAAAAGAAACCACAATGGTGCGAGTTCAAGATAGCGTCATAGTTGGAGTTTTTGAACACAATTTAAAAGCAAACATTCTTACTTTTGGTTTTGAACCCTACCTTCGCTTCAATCCAATCTACGGCTTGGGAATTTTCGCAGGCGGAAGAATTGCTTTCCCGATTCAAAAAAAATTCGACCAATGGGAACAACTCGTTGAACCTGCCGACCGTGGCGTTTTCGTAGATACACAATCCCGAATAAGGAACAAATTTTCTGGGGATATTCCAAAAGCCAAATCAATCCAAACGGATATCCAGTTTGGAATTTCATACGACTTTGCCCTTAACAAACATAAAAGCTTTATCCTTTCTCCTTTTGTCTCCTACCACTTTGGTATGAACGATGTTGCCGACAGCGTAAAATGGAAAATCAATTCTTTCCGCATTGGACTATCGATAAAATACTTGCCCATTCATATCGAAAAGCCGAAAGCAATCGAACCAAGAGAAGAATTCCGAAAGGAAAATATCATCGATACAATTGTTGTCGAAAGCGAAAATGTTCATAGAAGCAGATTTTCTTATGGCAAGGAAAGAAAAGATACTTCAATTCAGAAAACTGCAGAGCTGATTACAATTGTAGAAAAAATATATCGCACCGACACACTTTTCCGCAAACCCAAGCCTATTGCAAAAATAGACGTAAACACAACAACAATTTACCTTGAAACTCAATTCGTTACGCAAGCCTTCCCGATTCTTCCAATTGTATTCTTCGAATATAATTCATCGGAAATTCTGAACTTTTACAAAAAAATCCAACGGGCGGACGAATTCAATTACGACAGCCTTCCAACCAAACCCCTTGAATTAAACAAACAAATACTGAATATTATTGGCTATAGGTTAAAACAAAAATCCGAGTCACAAATCACCATTGTTGGTTTTTCTGATTCAACAACGGAAAAAGCCAGCTGTGAATTAGCCCGAAAACGCGCCGAAGCTGTCAAAAACTATTTGGTCAATGTTTGGAAAATTGAGCCCAAGAGAATACTTATTCAAACGGGAAAAGAAAGGTGCTATCCCAAAAACAGAACAATTACCCCAAACGATAGTGGATATTCCGAAAATCGAAGAGTTTTAATAACTTCTTCCGACCCAGAAATATTGCAACCTGTGGCAAAGAAAAGATTTTTGGAGTTGCTCGATTTCAAACCAAGAGTTTTGGAATTTAATCCAAAGAATTCCTTCCTTCACGGGCTCCGTCGCTGGAACCTAAATGTTGAAGCCGAGGGTAAAACTATTTTATCCTATTCTGGAAACGAGAATCCATCGACAATCAACGAAAACATTCAGGACAAACTCGCCGATTTACTTACTCACAACCAAACGTTAATCGTGAACTTTACAGTCGAAGATAACGAGGGGAACGTCTCGCAGGATATCAAAAGAATTGCCGTCGTAAACGATACAAATGAAATTGAAATCCAAAGATTGTCCTTGATTTTGTTCGATGTTGCGAGCGCCGAGATACCCCGCGGAACCAAATCGGAAATAGCAAAATTCCTTGCTACAAATTCAGAACTGACCCAAGCAAGAATTATTGGCTATTCCGATATTCTTGGGGACAGAGACTTCAATTATGAGCTTTCGAAAAAGCGCGCCGAAAAAACACTCGAACTTATAAAAAATATTGACCCAAATATTGAAATCCTCGAAGTCAAAGGTGTAGGTTCTTCCGCCTTCCCGCCCGGAATCAAGTCGTATAGCTCGCCTGCGGAACGTTTCCTTTCTCGAACTGTTTATATTGAGCTGATAAAGAAATGGAAGTAGCCGATTTTGGATTCATCATCTCTTTATTATCTCCAAATTCTTTTTCATCTGGAGGGATTAAGTCAACCCTTCCACCTGATTCTATTTTAATTTTTGCTTTTTTCGAGAACCTTACAAGTAATTCCTTGATTAAATTTTCATCAGGATTTCCATCCAAAATCACAGCAACAGGAGCAGGCTCGGTTAATGTAAATAACGGAAGCTTGCCATTCGCAATTTTGAATATTTTCCTATTCTCTACATCATTTCGACCAAGAAGAATCCAGTAATTTGCATCAATGAAATGCCGGCCCAGAACGGCTAATTTCGCTGTTAACTCATTCAGTGGCTTATTTCCCTTTAGGATTGTCAACATTCTTGTTCCTATCTCCGGTTGGGTTAAAAGGCAACCACCAGCAGGAGTAGGAAATTCTTTAATTTCATATTTCCGTGCAAGAAAGAATTGAAGCTTTCTACTTCTCCCTTGAAATCCAAACAATTTGTTTCTATCGACCCAAGCGAGTTTTTCGGGTACAGTTGGTGGTAAAATCTTCGCAGATAAGGGACGAACAAGAATGTCTTCAACACCAGATTCTTTGCGGATAATTTCCATTGCCCTCTTGTTTTGGCTTTTAGGTCTTTGCCCAACAACTTCTCCAGTGACGATAAAATCAGCATTATGCTCCTTCAAAAGCTGTTTCGTTTTCGACAACATCAATATCTTACAAGCTATACAAGGATTTGCTAAGCAACCAAAACCGTATCTGGGTTTATGAAGAATTTGCAAGAAATCTTCTGTCAGATTAACTAATATCCCCTTTTCAAAACCCAGTGATTGGCAACGCTGGTGAAATAATTCTGGTTGCTCGGAATATTTCCAGTTGAAAAAAGGGGTGATATATGTTACTGGAATAACTTCTATTCCCTGCTCCTGTATTATTTTCCCTGCAAGTATGCTATCGAGTCCACCAGAAAAAAGTAGTAATGCCTTCTTCATAAAATCTCAAAAATGTTAAACATCTTCACATTCCAAAGATAACCTTCCAAAAAGCCATTCAAAAGAAATCTCTCTCAATAAATTCGTTAACTAAAATTTAGCCATAAAGATTATTAAATGAACAATAAAAGACGAATAAAACAAAAATTTTTGCTTGCAACTCAACTTGGAAATTTGTTCTTTGCAGGAAAATCAAAAATAGGATTCAGATTCGTTTGGAAAATTCTGATTCCTTACATCTTCGGCGTATTGTTTGAATGCATTAAGTATTGTATCATAAAGCCTTGCATAACGCCGAACAAAACGAGGGCTAAAATCAATCGTCAACCCTAACATATCGGTATAAACAAGTATTTGACCATCACAATAGGGCCCCGCACCAATCCCAATTGTCGGAATTTTAAGTGTTTCGGTAATTCTTTTGGCTAAATTCGCAGGGATTTTCTCGAGCACAACAGCGAAAACACCCGCTTGTTCCAAATTAACAGCATCGCGGAAAATCGATTCAGCCTCTTCGGGGTCCTTCCCCCGTGCACGGTAGGAACCAAATTTATGAATGCTCTGGGGAGTTAAACCAACGTGACCCATAACGGGAATTCCGCTTTCAGTCATTCGTCGAATTGCTTGCAGGATAATCTCGCTTGCTCCTTCGAGTTTAACTCCGCCACATCCTGTTTCTTTCATAATCCGTCCAGCATTTGTAAAAGCCTCGTCGGCAGAAACTTGGAACGACATAAAAGGCATATCGGCAATAATCAATGGTCGCTTCGCTCCGCGAACAACAGCCTTTGTATGGTAGATTATCTCATCCAAAGTTACTGGTAATGTTGTTTCGAGCCCTTGAACCACATTCCCGAGAGAATCGCCGACAAGAATCAAATCGATTCCGCTTTCGTCCAAGATTCGAGCAATCAAAGCATCGTAGCCAGTCAAAGCAACAATTTTCCGTCCTGCCTTTTTCATTTCTTGCAGGCGAAAAGTAGTCACTTTTTTCGGTTCAAAGCTTGCACTTCCAATATAGTCCATAAAATTTTTCCTCTTAACTTTCTTTGTAAAGCAAAATTAAAAAATGAAACCCCTTATGTTACAACCGCAGAGAAAAAATTAATAAATACGCTGATTTTAAAATCAACCACTACATTGGTTTTCTCCCGGCGAGGAACATTGCCCCAGCTGCTATGGATGCATTGTCGATACTTGGTAAATTGATTTTAACAGGAATGTTCAACTCTTCGGGAATATGATTCGGCGAAAAGAAGACGCCCACAGCAGGTTTCGATTCCGAAAGCGTTTGAATGATGTTGTTCAGCTTGATTATTAGGTCGTCATCATCAAGAACATCCGTTGGAATGAAAAAAGCAAAAATAACAGCATCGGTTCCTGCAATCCCCTCTCGCAAACTCAACAAATTTTCCTCTGTAGCCTCTTCGTCGATAAACCCAAAGTCGCAATCATTCTTAAAAATTTGGGCAAGAAAATTGAAAAAAAGAACTCCGTAATCGAAATTTTCCTCGTTGGTTATCGAAAATGCTGAAATTCGGGTTTCTTCGGAAAGTGGTTCAAATTTGTTTTCGCCAATAACTTGTATTTTTTGATATGCATCAACAAGACTCCGATACTCACTCGGGTCCATTCAATTCCTGTAATTGTTCAACATCCCCTCGTTCAAACATACGAACAAGTTCCCTGAATCCTGTAGGTAACGGTACTGGTTCAAAACTTTTGGGATTAATGTGAACAAGTGTGCTTTTCCCAAAAGCCACAATTCGATTCTCACCATTACAAATTAAATTTTGATATTCAAATGAACTATTTTTCAGCAAACTAATCCTTGTATGGACAAAATACTCTTCGCCAAGTCGCAATGGCAAAAAGTAATCAATTTCGTTGTGAACTTTCATCAACGGAAATTCGGAAGTAAAAGTCGAAGGTTCGATTCGAAACCCCAGATTAGCAAAATATTCTGTTTGGGCTACTTCCATCCAATAAAAATAAACAAGATTGTGAACAACACCAAAAGAATCGACTTCGTGGAAACGAACTTTGCCCGTTATTTTGTGTTTAAATTTATTAATAAGTTCTTCGGTTATCTCTTCAAGTCGCATCATTAGAAGTAGTTAATGAAACCAGAACCTGAACTCGCAGCTATTTGTGAGCCTACAGCTAAAGCAATAGAAATAGCAAGCGGCACCCCAAGATTGTCGTCGATATGCAAAAATGCAGAAGATGATTCAACAACACCAGCCAAAAGAACTCCAACAATTGCACTAACCAAAAAAGCAAAAGGAAGTTGAAAGCCAAGCCAAACCAAAGTTACAACAATAGAACCCGAAATAATAAATGCTAAAAACCCTTCGAAGCTCTTATTTAAAAATCTGATATGCCCAAAGCGTTTCCCAAACAACGCAGCACTGGCATCCGAAATAACAAGCACATAAAACGAAGTTATCGTTGCAAGTTTTGGGAAAAGCAAAACATTAAGTGTGGCGGAAATAAGCATCCAAGTCGCTCCGTTAAAAACAAAATTTTGCCTTTCGAACCGCCTAAATAGCTTCCCAAAAATTTTAAATATTATTTTTTGAACAATATTCTCTTTCTTTATAAGTATATCAATGATTATTGCTATAATTGTAATTATTAAAAGAACAATAATTGCTGTTTGCCGAGAGACAAAAGTATAAATGACTGGAATAGACAAAGAAACCAAATGGAAAAGCTTGCGCCAGATTTCCACAGAAAATGGAACTTGGTCGTATTTTTCTATCGGTTCAAGTTTAGCGTTTATTTCTTTTATGTTAATTACCACATTCCGTCATTAAGCTATGAAACAACTAATTTTGAAATCGAACGCTAAAATAAACTTAAGTTTAGAAATTCTTGGTAAAAGAAGCGACGGCTTCCATAATATCAATTCCTTGTTCATTCCAATAGACCTATCGGACACATTAGAATTCGCTCCTTCCACCAAATTCCAACTTCTAACCATTTCTCCACAAACAAACATACAACTAAACGAAAATACTATTTTTAAAATTATAAAATTAATTCAAAACAAATACAAAATTAACATAGAACAAATAAATATCACCTTGCTGAAAAAAATACCTATTGGTGCGGGATTGGGCGGCGGAAGTTCAAATGCAGCAACAACGCTTCTGGCACTGAATGAAATTTACAATCTTATGCTTCCTGAACCTGAACTAATCAATCTTGCCCAAAGGGTGGGCAGCGATGTACCTTTTTTCTTGTTCAACAAACCTGCAATTGTGCAAGGCAAAGGAGAAATAATTCAGCCCGTTCAGTTCCCATTCGACTTCCATATTGTCCTTGTCTATCCATTAATGCAAATCTCTACTAAATTTGCGTATTCTCTGGTACCAAATGAGCACGAGAAAAAACCAACTGATTATTTTAAAATCCTTTACAAAATTAAATCTATTAATGAGTTCCGAACTTACTTTGCGAACGATTTTGAATCGTTGCTTTTCCCACACTACCCGATTCTAAAAGAAATCAAAGACAAATTGTATGCTGCTGGTGCAAAATTCGCAAGCCTTTCGGGTAGCGGTTCGACTTGCTTCGGAATATTTGACCATCCAGTTGAACAACTATATTTCCAAAAATTATTCCCTGACTATTTGGTCTTTGTATCCAAACCTTTAAATATTATGTAATTATTCCAAAAATTTTCATTATTTTTGTAGTCTATATTTAAATAATTTTTTGAAAAATTCGTTATAAGTGTTGAATTTTGAGGTAAGAATATGACTAATTTCAAAAAGACTGTAAATCCAATTCTGGTGCGAATGAAAGAAACCGAGAAGGGCGTGCTTTATCAATCAATAGTCGCAATGGGTCAACGAGCCCGGCAGATAAATGACCAACTCAAACAAGAACTGCAAATCCGCCTTGCCGATGTTACGACATCATACGAAACCGAAGAAACAAATTTCGACCAAATCAATATCAGCCGTGAATTCGACAAAATTCCCAAGCCAACCGTCCTTGCTATGCTCGAAATGTACGAAGATAAACTTGAATACGAAATTCGTGAACCCGAGAAAAAATAATCCCCAAACTTTAAACGAATTTCAACTTCAACATACAAACGCTTTATCACTGTTAGGAACAATTTTAAAGTTCCCTTTTCCTTTAATACTTTTTGCCCTTTTCAATTAATTCCAAAAAAAACCGAAAAAAAGCAAACTCATAAGATAAACACGGAATACCAATTCTTTGTGTTCCAATGTGTAAATGTTAAACAAATTTCGAATTAGAAATTTTTAAAAATTACTTGGAAATTTTAAAATTTTTTGTATATTTGTAATTTAATAGCTTTAATTTTTTGGAAATGCTTCGGCATCTTCGCCGGTTGGCTTTTTCCAATCCATTAATACAGCGAAAAGCTTCGTTGGAAAGATATCTTTTTGGTTTACATTGCTTTTACCCCGCTGATGAAAGAAAGAAATTGTTTTTAGAACTTAAACCTCAAAATAATTATTCAAGTACAAATCTACCTTCTTATTGCAATTTTCTACTTCTACGTTCTCCACCACTTTCTTTAGCTAAATGGACTGAAGTGAAACTATCTCCACTAAAAATATAGCGACTAAAATATTAATTTACAAAAAAATTATTAACAAAAAGGAGGTCGAAATGAAGAAAATTATTAGAAAAAAATGTTTCCTGTTCCTCGTTCTATTAACCATATTCATTCTCCTCAACAGCAAAGCTTTTTCGCAAGAAAAAAAGGATGCTTTAACGCAAGCATCTCCAAATGAAAAAAAGCAGTTAACAGAACCGAGAACTTCACAATCGCTACAAGAGATTCAAGGTATCACAACTACATTCCCTGATGTAAAAATGCAAATTATAGAATCGAAAAATATTCAATCGCCAAACGTTACAAAAGGTATTACAACCCCCCTTCCTGATATAAAAATGCAGGTTATTGAATCGAAAAATATTCATTCACCTGCCTTGATTCAAAACGTACCCAAAGAAATTACCATTGATTATAGCAAAGAATGGTTCATTTTGCCGGCTGGTAGTTATATGGCTGTGAAGTTTAATAAGAATCAGGAAAAATTAGAAGTTATCAAACCCGATTTAGGAGTAAGTAGTTCAGTATTAAATGCTGTAAATAGTTCCCCCAAGTGGCTTCAGCCAGCTTTATTAGATAATATTAGAAGGCTAACCCCTAACAAACAAAATACTTTTGCTCAAATTATTCTAAATGCTTCTATGAAAACCCGAGATGAAATTGCTTTTCAGGTAGCTCACCTTTCTCCTCAAACCTTGAATAGTATCGACCCAAATCTACTGGATGATAATGCGGAATATATTTACACTATTGCACCCGATTTGCAATATGTCCAACTTGTGGAATACAACTCTAATACTCCGAACTGGTACACAACAACAAAATACAGGGTATTGAAAGATGGAGATTCCGTCTGGGTTGAAATTCCTAAGGAAATATATTACTGGTGGATAGTTATGCCCAAACTATCCGATGAAGAACCTCTAATGGATGCCTCTGTCTATAATGAATTTTGGCGAAAACATCTTTATTATAACGCAGACCCAGGCTATCCAATATTAAAAGATGTTCTGAAAAACACAAAAATAATGTGGGATTGCAAGCCATTCCACTTAGATAATAAAGATAGTGCAAATAATAAAATCCCTTTTTCTGATACAATGAGTGCTGTTCAAGTTCTTGGCAGGTGGGTGGCTCATACAGTATTTGAAAAAGCAAAAAATCCAAGGCCCATTCAGCCTAATCAGATTTTACATGACCATAACGGGAATTGTGGTGAATTGGAGGACCTTCTCAATGCAGGAGCAAGAACAGCTTTACTACCTGTCAGGTCGGTGGGTTCCTGGCCAGGGGACCATGTATGGAATGAACTCTACTGGGAAGGTGAATGGTGGTATTATCAGGTTAGTTGGGAATGCGGGCCTACAGATCTTAATCAGACCTGCCGCTATCTCGATAAAGGTTTAATTTTCGGATGGCGTGGCGACGGTTATACTTGGATGGACAATGAACTTTATCAACCAACTTGTCTTTTAACAGTTAAAGTTGTTGACCAGTCTTCCAAACCGGTTGACGGTGCACAGGTAACATTCTTTTCAGCTCCGTATTCTGACCCTCATTCCAATCAGTATTACCTCGGTTCATGGTTGTATACCGATGAGAATGGCGAACTTGACGTGCTTTTAGGAACTAACATTAATTATGGATTTAGGGTAGACTGGTCAGGAGGTCATTCACCAGCTCAATATAACCAAATTTATGGGTTACCGTGGAATCAAGAGGGTTTTGTTGAAGGTGGGCATCTTGCAATTACCATTACCACAGAAGGAAATATGCCACCTGGCCTTCAAATAATCAACCAAAACGCTCAGGGGTTAGACCATTATAAATTCAATATTGATTACCAAGTGCCATACCGAATTATTTATGGTGAAAGTCATTGGCAGGCAGATTTTAAATTTGATGACTATCAGTGGAATGATTTTAGAAACCCTGGCCATATTGATTTCTTTATTTGCGATGAGGAAAACTATCAAAAATTCTTATCGGGGGAACCTTTTATTGCATACAAAGTTTCTCGGAATTCGTCCTCTAAATCAATAGAATTCTCATTGCCGGAAGATAAAGATTTTTATATCGTTTACTCAAATAAAACAAAAAATATAACATCACAGCTTCTGCAAACAAAAGTAGTCCTATCAAAGAACATCGGCGGTTCCTGGGTTGAAATTGATAATGTTCAAACAGCTGATACATTACCAGCTGGTCTGCCACTCGACAAATCCTATAACAGTACACCAATTAGTGTTTATCCAAATCCCACAACTGATTATGTTACTATAAGTTTGGGCAATGTTGTTCAAAGCGAAATGGGTTGTCAAATCAAAATTTACAACACATTCGGCGAATGCGTGATAACCGAATCTATTCATCCGATGACTGCGAGTAAATGGATAAATGTCGAGCAACTTCCCGCAGGTGTGTATTATGTGGTGATTGGTAACTATGCACAAAAATTTATGGTAGTGCGATAAAATTTAAGCAAAAAAGGAATGTGTTACTTTCCATAATTTTCTTTAGAATTTGTTTCTGTTAAAAATTGAGTGAGTAATCCAAAAGGATCTCAGTTAAATAAACAAAACTATGGTGCTTTCATCATTAATGATAAAGCAAAAACCTAATATTGTTCCAATACAAGGGCAAAAGTATATTGCATTTGCCCAAATTCTTAAGGCAAATTACCAATTAGTGATGTTGATTTATTATGAAAAGAAGGTTTAAATAAAATTTTGAGAAATTAAAAAAATATTTGGAAATTTAAAAATTACTTTTATGCTTATAACGTTAAGTTCTAAATTATTTAGAAATGTTTCGACAAAAGTAAAACTTAACTTTCAAACACATCAGATTATGTTAAACAATATTCCACAGAATGCTTTACTTTACTATTCTTTTTGATTTGTCTTTTTAAATATATCTATCTTTCTACTTTACTCTGTCTATCCAGAAGTTTTTAAATCCTAAGGAGCGGGCGACTTGCTTTGCTTCTTCAATGCTTCTGAAAGGTCCGATGCGAATTTTGTAATAATTCACATTCCGAACTCGAAAAGGCTTGATATATGCATTAATACCCTTGAGTAGAAATTGATTAACCCAATAGTTGGCTTCCTCGATTTCGGGCGTGGAGTAAATTTCGATTGCATACTCTTCGAGCGGCTTTGGGGAAGTCATATCTTCGGGAGGAACCTCAACAACTTTCACCTTTTGAGTTTTTGCAAAGGTTTCGAATTTCGAAGCGAACCTTTTCTCCTTGCTTGTTTCGGGTTTCCGTTCCAAAACAGGCTTCGCCTTTGGAACGGTCGATTCAACCGCCTTGGGTAGTTTTTCCTTTTCTGCTTTAGCCAAAGGTTTAGATGGTAGAACTTTCGTTTCTTCGACAAATTCAGGTGGCGGTTGGGGCTTAGGCTCAACAGGCTTTTCAACTTCCTTTTTCACTTGTGGTTCAGTAACTTTTTGTGAGGCCTTTTTGCCATCCTCGACTTTCGTCATCAGCTTTTTACTTTCGGGAAGAGGTTTCTTAATAAAGTAAAGATAAGCAAAATAGCCGCCAATCAAAAGAATGAGCAAAAGTAGCAGAGCACCTGAAAGCAACCATAAAACAGGAACTTTTCGCCTTTTCTTTTCCTTCTCCTCGGGTTTGGATTCTTCTGTCTGGGGTTCGGGTTCTGTCGGTTGTTCGGCTTGAACTTCAACCACCGAAGGGGGAGCGGCTTCCTCGGAAACAGTTTCGGTCGGTGCCTCAACCAGTTCTTCTTCGGCAGGTTCTTGGATTGCTTCTTCCACAGCCTTTTCGGGCTTGGCTTTTTCTTTTTTCTTCTTTTTCTTTTTCTTCTTTTCGAGTTCGCCGCTTTCCAAAATGTCTTGGGCAATCATTTCGGAAGGCTTTCCCGTAGGAAATGCACTCAAATCGAACTCAACGGCTTCGCCCTCGCTCTTCGGAGTCCCTTCCAGCTTGTCAATCTCACGCTGCAACTCTTCTTTCTCTCGGGTAGAAATAATCCCAGTGTCTTCCGTTGGCTTTGTTCTTGTTTTCTTTCTTTCTTCGCTTTTAGCGAGGTCTTCGAGAATGGTATTCCGAAAATCATCATCGAAAACTTTTGAAAACTCCTCGGGGTCGACTTTAGCTACTTTTATTTCCAATGGCACATCGACTATGCTATCAGATTCCAGAAGCACAGATTCTGTTTCTTGGCTTTCCATTTCTGGCAATGGCTCAGCCTCTGGGGTTTGTTCTCCTTCGGGGGCAGTTTCGGCAACAGCCTCTTGAGTTATTTCTGACTCTGGAAGAGGTGGTTCAGTTGTTTCCTCACTGGTAGTTTCGCTCGGGGCTTCTTCAACTTTTTCTTCTTCGAAAATATCCCATATCGACTGAACCTTTTCTCCCTTTCCCTGCGGTTCTGTAAATTCTTTAGCTTGCTTTTCGACACCTTGCCTTTCAAATGGTACTGCTCCTTCATCTTCAATCAATCCGGCCTTTTGGTATGGCTGAACTTCTCGTTCCGTCTTCTCAACGCCAGCCTTTTCGTATGGAATTACTTCGCGCTCTATCCTTCCTTCCCTTTCAAATTCTTCGCTGGGTGCCAAAGAGGACACGGCAAATTCTTCCACTGAAATTTCACTTGGGGGTAAATTTTCTCTTGGAACTTGTTCTTCGGCAGAAATACTTTTATCTACTTCAACTTTTTCCGATTTAACCTTTTGCAAACCTTCTTCAGATTCTTCTAAGAAATCAAAATTTTCTGTTTCCGTTTCTTTTAGGTCGAATGGCAAATCACCGGGGTATTTTTCCAAACGTTCAAGCAAAAATGTTTCGTCGTCGAGGTCGCCCGGCTCGAAACCACCGTAATATTGCTCTTCGTAAAGCCTTTTGTCAATTTGTAAAGCCATATTAAAACTTATATGTTAAGTTAAATTTAAAGTTCAGCCCCCTTTCTTTGTAATTATTCCAAACCATTACATTCGAATTTAATAAATTTTGAATTTCGAAAGAGGCAAACCATAAATTTGAAATCGAATATTCCACCAGTAAACCAAGATTGTTGTAAGCATCAAGTTGAACACGATTTTCAGCATCTGCATACCTTTTCCCAATATACTCAGCAAAAGCATTTAAAAAGACTTTTTCGAAGAACTTCCGCCGATAATCAAAGCGAACTTTCAACATCGGGGTATATGGCACTTCATTCTTATTGCTTGTCAAAGTTGAAATGTCCAAATCAATTCTGCCCGAAAAATCTCCAACCGAAGGAATGATTCGATAACCCTCAGCATAAATTTCGAAGAATGTTGCATCAAGATAATCTAACTTAAAAGTTTCGGTCGATGAATTCAAAAAAACAGGATACCTTTTTGCATAGATGAATTTTGTGCCAAAAGTTGTTGTAAAATCTTTTGTCGGCTGGAACTTCAAATTGCCTGAAATCTCGGTGAAATTTGTATAATCGAGATATGTTAAATCGGAAAGATAAGGATTTTCGAATGCAAAATTGTGGAAAGATTTATTTTTCAACCTATTCGAAAATCCACCAAAAACTGCAAGATTTTCGTTAATATTTTTTTCAATAAGCAAACCAACTAAAAACATTGGCTCAGTGTTACCTTTGGACGAGTGGGCAAGTTGCAAGCCCATTTCGGGCTTTATGTCAAACTGGTTGATATCAAATTTATAGAACCCCGCAATTTCGAAAAAGTTCGCAGAATTTCCTTCGAAAGAACGAAAATCAACGGAGACACACCCACCATATTGGTTTTTAATGTATGAATTTTGAACTTCCAGAAAGCCACCAATAGTGTTCTCGTTTAAATCTTTTCCCCCGCCACCTTGATGGAAAATGTCTAATCTTCCGCCCGTTCGAAAATCGAACCCTTCGAAATTGCCAACCGATGTAACATTTGCACCGAAATCAAGTTGCGACCTTTTTGGTGCAGTATTAATTGCGTAAAGTTTGTAATTTCGATAGTCAAGCTCCAAATTGGTTGTAGTTTTGCTCCCACCAAAAATGTAAAACTTATCGGGGGCAAGGTATTCCGATTGTGCCCCAAGTTTAATCTTCATATATCCAGCATTTTCCAAATGGCCCCTGCTGGCATTGATATCACCAAAGGTGAAAATGTCGTAATCGTGATAGTTGATGGAATATCCAAAGTTTAAATTGCCTGTGAGGAAACTTCCCAGCGAGCCAGACAAAAACCCCGAAGGGAACTTCCTTGCGATTACAGTCTCGGGAAATTTAACAGGAAAAATAATATAATTTCTCGGCTTTTCGACAACTATTAAAGAATCAATAGTTCCTCTGCTTAGATAAGTTGGAAAAAACGGAGTTTGCTTTGTTCCAATTTGAACATCAATCTGTTCCTTGCCTTCGATAATAAAATTTGGAAGTTCGAGCGGTTGAGATGCGGTCTGCCCATGCAATTGAACAAAACAGAAAGCCCAAAACACAATTACAATGAAATTTCTCATTGTCAACCCATCATTTTGATTTTTGTTCTAAAATTTGTAATCGCCTTTTTGCAGTTTTTGTGTAATCATCGCTTTCACGAGTTGCCAAAATTGCACGATAACAAGAAATGGCTTCGTCAATATTTCCCGCCTGCTCATAAAGCTCACCTAGATTGAGCAAAGACAAAGTGAACCAATCTTCGATACCTGCATAATTATCGCGAACTTTGGTAAATTCTTCAATTGCCTTCTGCCGATTGCCCAGACGTAGATAAATCTCGCCAAGCCGATATTGGGCTTCTGCCGATAAATTTGGGTCAATCGAAGAGTTCACCAATCGGGAAAATTCTCGTATCGCATCATCATAAAATCCAGAAATTCTATAATACATCGCTATTTTATAAAGGCTTTGGTCTCCAAATTCAGTCCCTTCGAAATTCTGTGCAATTCTTTTCCAAATTCTGATTGCATTGGCGGTATCGCCAAGCGTAAACTTTATGCTTGCTTGTTCAAACCCAGCCTGTGCTGCTGCTGGGTCGTTGGGATATAGTTCTTGCAACTTCGTAAAGAGAGAATCTGCACTTTGCAGGTTTGCATTCAACTTGTTAATCAAACCCAATTCAAGAAGCGATTGTGGCGCATATTCGCTTGTACTGTATTTTTCGCAAATTTGATTGAATAAACTAATTGCATTGTCGTATTCACCAAGACTTTCGTAACTTTTTGCCATCCAAAAGAGGGCTTCGGGTTTTTTCTCGCTTTCGGGAAACTTTTGGATAAAGTTCTGATATTCTGCAATGGCATCTTTAAATTTTTTCCCCGAATAAAACATTTCGCCTTTTTTCAAGATGAAATCCATAGCAAATGGGGATTCGGGATTTCGATTAATATAATCGTCGGCAATTTGTATTGCTTCTTGCTCGCGCCCCATTGCAATGTAACAATATTGAAGGCTTCTTAGAGCATCAGCAACAAGGGGACTTGTTGGATATTTGTCCAAAATTTCTTGATAAATTCTAGCAGCCTCTTCAAATTTGTTCATATTATACAAGGCATCGGCAATTGCATAGCGAGCTCGCGGAACCAAAAGACTATTTGGGTACGCATCGATTAAGAAATTGAAACTGTTGATGGCTTCGGAATACTCCTTTTGTTGGAATTTTACCCAGGCAGTCAAATAAAGCGCATTTGGAGCCAGCGATGAATTCGGGTACCTTTTGATAAACTCAAGTCCTTCGTTGTATGCTTCGTTCAGTTTTCCCATTTTGTAAAGCGAATGACATATCTGATAACTTGCATACTGGGCTTCTTCGCTATTGGGTGCAAGATTAACAACTTTTCGATAACTCGTAATTGCATTGGCAAAATCCTTCAAAACATAATAGCCATCGCCTTGGCGAAGCCAAACCTCAACATTATACTTCGAGGAAGGGAACTCTGAAACAAGTTTTGCGAATACTTCGCTCGATTTTTTGAAATTCTTTAATCGGAAATAAGACCACCCTAAGCCATAAAGCGATTCTTCGCGATACTTGCTGTTCGGGAATTTTGCCAACAAAGCTTCGTACTTATCAATTGCGTTTTGTAGCATATCGGAACGATAATATGCTTCGGCTAACCAAAAAAGAGCATCTTCGGAGCGAGGGTCATTGGGAAAGTTCCCTAAGACATAAAGAAGATTTTGTATTGCTTCGGCATTTCGAAACGAAAGAATTTGGGCTATTGCTTGTTTCAAGCGTGATTCTGCAATGAACCAATTTTTATTTGGCATTTGCACAGTTGTAGCCCGCCGAGCCAGTTCTTCGGCGCTTTTGTAGTATTGTATTGCTCGTTGGTATTGTTTCAATTCAAGATTTGTGGCGCCAAGCATCAAATTTAATTTAGCTGTAACTAAATTATCAGTAGACTCCCTAAGACCTCGTTCAAATGTTTTGTTTGCCTTGTCGAACTCTTTTTTCTCATAATAAACCAAACCCAGTTCAAGCAGAACAATAGAGGTAAATTGATAATTGCTTCGCACAGCAAGTTCAGAAAAAGCATTCTGAGCTTCGCTCAATCTACCTAATCTTCGATTAGCCATAGCACGATATAATTCAGCAAGCTGCCTTTGCAAGCGATTTTCATCCTTGCACTCGTTTATAATTTTATCAAATTGTTCAATGCTACGCAGGAAATCGCCCTTTTCGAGCAGAGCCAATCCAATCTTCAATTTTGCATCAAGCTGGTAAATAGATGTGGGAAATTCCTCGAGAAATTGATTGTATGTTGCAATTGCATCTTCGTAACGCGCAGCAACCATCAATGCCTCGGCTCGCAGAAATTTGATTCTTTCTTCAATATCTTCGCAATAATCCTGTGGAGCAAACAACAACTCCAGCGAATCTCTATTCCGAATTTTGCGGAAAGTATTTTCGGCATTATCCAACGCTAACAGAGCTTGTGAATCCTGTCGCAGAACAATATAATTGCTTGCTTCGCGTATTTTCGAGGCAAGTAGCAAATTGGAATATGGATATTGACGCTGCAAAGTTTTGTAATAACCAATAGCACTTTCTTCTTCACCTTTCATCTCGGCAATTAAGCCAAGAAAATAAAGAGCATCGTCGGCAGAGGAAGTCTTGGAATAGCTGCGATAGCAAGTTTCCAAAGGCTCTTTGCTTGCATCCACTTTGCCACTCAAAAGCTTAGCAACACCATCTCGATAAAGACATCTTGCAGACAGTTCAAAATATGCTGTGTCTTTTCGCAAAGAAAATTCTTTTTTACTGCTCTCTATTGCAAGATTATAATACTTGCTTGCTTTATCGTATTGTTTCAGTTCAAAGCTGAAATTCCCAAGATTCTCATAAAAGAACGGAGCAAATAGTGAGCTCGGATTTTTTTTAACATAATCTTCCAAAAGCTTCTTGGCATATTCTGCCCTGCCAGAGTAAAATTCAGTCTGACTTTCCAATAAAAGAGATTTTTCATAGGTTGGGAAATTTTCGTAACTTTCCACCAAACTTGTGATAGACCTTCCTGCTAATTTCAGAAGTTCACTATTGTAATCTTTTTGGGCAATAAAGTAAAAATTCGTCGGATAGTCAATTTGGGAACTAACAATCTGCGTTTTAACAGGTGATTGAAACAAACTAAAAAATAAGCCTGACCAAATGACAATAAAACAAATCTTCTTCACTTCAACTGCATTTTTAAAAAACATAAATGCAAAAATACGAATTAATTATACTTGTAATTGCTTAAAAGATTAAATAAAACTCAAATTGCAACAAAGAAAAGCGGGAGGCAAGTTGTTTGAACAAATGATTATTCCTTTTAAGCGTTTAAAAGCAAAAAGTTAATAAATGCATATTCTACCATTATAAAACATTATAATTGTCCCAAAAAAGTAATTGACAACCAAAATATCAATATTCAAGCTTTTTAATTATTTTTTGAATAAATAAAAACCCAACCCCCAATAGAAAATCTAATGGTAAGGTTGGGCTAACAAATTAAGTGAATTCTACGGATTATTGCTGCATAATTTCCTTAATAGACTTCGAGGCGCGAGTGATTCCAGTGATACCACTGACTATCACCCAATTTCCACCTTCTTTCTTCAAGGTTCGAGCAACACGAAGGAAAAGGCGTACATTTTTCCCTCCCGACCAAAGTTCAAGTGGAACGCCATAAATTGCTGACGCAAGTTTCCCTTTTGAGTCCATAAGGATGTAAACATCGACCATATCGCCATAACGCATCGAATCGATATCTTGCCATTGCTTCTCGATAGCAACTTTAAACTCCGAAAGCGATTTTATTGTTTCTGCAGAATCGCTCCCAAAGAAAGTTAAATCGTTGGCAAGGTACCGAACCATTTCGGAAAAGTTCTTCTTTTCGTAGGCTTTGTTGTAAGCTTTCAAAACCTCGATTACCTTGTCCTTCTCTTTAACCTCCTCCTCAGTTGAGAGCTGCTCTTCGTTTGTTGAACAAGCAAAAAGAACCAACAAAATAAAAATGGTCAAAAAATATTTCATAGAACCTCCAAATAAGTTTGACATTTGTGATATTTATGGTATGATATTTGCAAATTTTCATTTTTTTAAAATTTATTAAACATACAAAGACAAAATACAAAGAATATTTTAAAAAAACAAGAGGTAAAAAATGGAAATTAAATCAATTTCAAATCTGCAAAAAAATTTTAATTCTGCTGAGCCAACAGCAAAAGTTACGCAGCAAACTGCAGAACCATCACAAAATCAAAAAGGAATCGACATACTTCAACTAAACGACTGGCAACGAAGCGTTGTAGAAATAGCACTAAAATATCTGAACAATAAAAGCCAGATGGAGAATAATCATCCTCTGAGCCAAGGCAGGTTCAAGCAAATTCAAACTCTCGAAGAGGCACTTCAAGAAATCGAAGCTACGCGCCAACCAAAATTTAAAGATGAAGCTTTGCCAGCCCAAGCTAACATTAATCCCAGCGATGTTCTTTCCTTATTTTTACAATAATGAAACTGAATAAAATATTGGTGATTACTCAATACAATCCACCATAAATATAAGCTTAAAACATTCTTCATATTTTCATCTCATATAGGGGCAATTTATGAATTGCCCCTATAAATCAAAACATACCATTGTATCCTACAACACATATCTTTATAAAATGTAGTGAAAGGGAACACATAGGTTCGCACCTAAAAGAATTTCTAAATTTTTCAGACATCGGATGTTTCGCAAACATCCGATGTCTTTTTGTAATGAATTCCGTTAGGGTTACGAACAAGAGTAATCGGTCAAGCAACCAAATAATTTAATCCCTTGTAGAGGCGAATAATTATTCGCCCCTACAACAAAACACAATTCCCAACCATACTTGCATTATCATCACCATCGTAGGGGTAAACCTATGTGTCAACCCTGACAATGCTTTGGTGTATTAAATTGAGTAATTACCAAAAAAATTTAAAACGACTTTCTAAATAATCCAATAACTTAAAGGAAATAAATACAATTTGGGGAGGGATTATCCCATCCCCAATTGTATTATTAAATATATTCCAAATGGGCAGTAAAGTGGCGGAGGAGCTGAGTCTGATAAGTTATTTTCATACCACGAAGTTTATCTCTATTTCTGTAAACTTCACCAACGACATCGGCAACATATTGCAAATGATTATTTGTATAAACCCGACGCGGAATGGCAAGACGAACAAGTTCAAATGGTGGTCGAAGTTCTCTTTGACCGTCACCATCTTTCCCAAACATCAATGAACCAATTTCGACTGTACGAACACCACCTTGAATATAAATTTCGCAAGCAATTGACTGCCCGGGGAATTGCTCCGGCGGAATGTGGGGAGCAAATCGCTTAGCATCGAGGTAAATAGCATGCCCGCCAGTGGGCAAAAGAATAGGAACATCTTTTTCAACAAGTTTATCCCCAAGAAATCTAACCTGATTAATGCGATATTCAAGGTATTTCTCGTCGAGTGCTTCGAGCAAACCAACTGCCAAGGTTTCCAAATCCCTTCGAGCCAAGCCACCATAAGTAACAAACCCCTCGGTGATAATGAGCAAATCCCTCGCTTTTCGAGCAAGTTCATCTAAATTCGTAGCAATAAACCCGCCCGTATTGGAAAGTCCATCCTTCTTTGCGCTCATCAAGCAACCATCTGCATAAGAAAACATTTCGTGAGCAATCTCCATTACGCTTTTGTCTGCATAGCCGGGTTCCCTCATTTTGATGAAGTAAGCATTCTCGGCAAAGCGGCAACAATCGATGAAGAACGGAATTCCGTACTTCTTTGCCAATTCGCTCGTTCGACGAATATTTTCCATCGAAACTGGTTGACCACCGCCACTATTATTTGTTACGGTCATCATCACCAGCGGGATTTCCTCGCGAGAGTGGGACCTTAGAAAGCCTTCGAGTCGTTCAAGGTCCATATTACCTTTGAAATCGGCAATTTCGTCGGTGCGAAAAGAAATTGGCGAAGGGAAGTCGAACGCTTGGGCTCCAGTAAATTCAATATTCGCACGTGTAGTATCGAAATGCGTATTGCTCGGAATTAATTTACCTTTTCCACCAAGAATTGAAAAAACGATTCTTTCTGCTGCGCGCCCTTGATGCGTAGGAATGACGTGCTTAAACGCTGTGATTTTTTGCACGACCTCTTCGAACTTAAAATAACTGCGAGAGCCTGCATAGGCTTCGTCGCCATCGAAAAGGGCTGACCATTGTTTGGAGCTCATAGCCCCAGTTCCGCTGTCTGTCAACAAATCGATGGTAATATCATCTGAACGCAATAGAAAAAGATTATAATGGGCTTCCTCCAACTTTTTCAGACGATACCCCTTCGTGGTAATAGGTATTGGCTCAACAACTTTAATCTTAAAAGGCTCGAATTCCATTTTTCTACCATATTTAAAAATAAATGAAAAGTAATTTAATAAAAAATTTGGAAATAACACTGAAAAAGTGAACTTATTTGGAACTTCCAAGATTTTCGTAAATGAAAAATAGTAATAAAAACATAAATATTTCGTAATTTTGTAAACCGAGGTGGCTTAGCTCAGTTGGTCGAGAGCGTTCGCCTCACACGCGAAAGGTCACTGGTTCGAATCCAGTAGCCACCACAACAGCCTTTCCCATTCAATCATTTGCAAATACTTGAATTGCATTTTCAACCCAAATATTTGCTTTTGGGTTAATTAATTTATTTACATTTTGAATAAAGTAAACTTAAATCTTTTTAGATTTTCTTTGTAACAAATACAGTTCCATTCCCTTTCTATCCTGTAACTCAATATTTATGAAAATTTACATTATTTCAATCTTTGTGAATTACTTTTCTTTACCAACGCAAACCTCGCTCGGTATTATTTATCCAGTGTAAATGCCACAAACATTTTTTATAAGTCAACGAAACGGTAAGATGGTTTTCCTCGAAAGAAAAATCGAATTAATTTGGGATAATCAAAATGGTTTAATACCAAAGAATTAAGTAAGCCTTGGAACCATTATCTCAGGCAAAAATTTTCAAGTTCTATCCGCAAAGAAAAAATGAAGCAGATTAAAATTCAATAAACTTTTACATTTCTGGTTCTACAATCTTTCCGATGAAGATGATTTCTCCAGTCTTCCTTTCGCGAATGACAAAAACAAAGGGTCTGTTGAGTTTAATTATTTTTTGCTCGGGACCAATGGAATCCCAATCAATTTCCACTGCTGTAGCCGCCGAAGCCTCTGTCCCCTGTTCGTCAACACTCAAATATGTCTTGTGTTTTACTTTCCCAATATATAAACCCTCAATATAAGACATAGGAGAAAAATCGGCAAAAAGACAGTCAAAGGCTAAACTCATCCCAAGGTTTTGCAATGCCGTATCAAGGGTTATGTCGTATTCGACCTTGAACTTGGGCATAATAATACCCACAGAATCCTCGCGAAACTCCGTCAACCAGTTCCTGTAATTTTGGTCAGTCAATTCGTTTATGAAATCGTCTATATCGGCAGGCAAAAATATCGTCATACTAAAATTCTTATTACCATAAGGCAAGTCCACAACCTGAAACTTTTGGCTCGGGTAGAAAGGAACAAACACCTTTTGATTCATCATATCACACATCTTCGTCGTCCCATCCAACAGATAAAAGATATCTTTTTTTGTCTTCGATGAATCGAACATATAAATCCAGCTCCCCTTGAAATAAATTGCATTGATTAAATACATAACCATAGAGCCAGATATTTCTTTGATAATTTCTTTTATTTTCCCTTTTGTGCTTTTGTTAACCCAATCATTAATAATATCTGGTGCCTTGGGGTCTTCAAAGTCGAGCCCTGAGACCAATGAATTATAATACAGCTTGCATAGGTCGAGAAAACTTTGTTTAAATGGGAACTTGATATGATACCAAATCGAATTTGCAAGCTCAAACTGAACTTTGCTATCTGCTTGCAAAATGTAATTCATCAATTTTTGATAAGATTCGTTAATTTGGTTAAGCGAAAAGCCATTAAGTTCCAAAGTGCGCAAGATAGAATCACGGGTGGCGCCAGCGGCTCCATTAACTGTCATTCCGAGAGCAAACGAGACGCTTAATGGTGAAAGAACGATATTCTTGTTGCCCTCTTGACGATTAACTTCCCGAAAAAGCTTTAAAGCAAAAATGTTGTTAGGTTGCACAATCTCGTTTTCGGGGCTAAGCTGAACGCTTTGACTGTTGTCGTTGCAAGAAAGAATTAAAATAAGTATGAAAAGAAAACCGAAAGAAATAATTTTCCTCATTTCATTCTCCTTTGAAATATCGAAAATAATAATAACAAATTAAATTTAAATAAGTTACATTTCTTTTACGAAGGCATTTGGAATAATATGTATTTTAAAGAAACATCTTCAAGCTTGGCAACTAATCCCCTTTGTTCAGGGCTTAAAGATTATTAATTTGAATAATGTTTTCTTCTTTTCAAACTCACCTTTCATTTTTCACTTTTGATAATTTCAAAACAATAAAAGAAAAAGAATAAATATGCGATTTTTGCAAATCCAAAAACAATTGCACTTGTGTACGTTTTTTCAAATCAAATTGAATCGAACGGAATTCGTTTTAAAAAAATTAAAAAGTTCAAAAAAAATGATTGGGACACCAAAATCGCTGAGGATACAAATTGCACTGCTTGGCAGGACAAATGTTGGCAAGTCCAGCCTGCTAAATCTTATCGCTAACCAAGATGTTTCGATTGTCTCGGCTGTGCCCGGAACCACAACCGACATTGTCGAAAAACCAATAGAACTTCTTCCAGTCGGTCCAGTGAATTTAATCGATACAGGTGGAATAGACGACCAGAGCATTCTTGCAAGTAAACGAATCGAAAGAACGCAGAAAATTTTCGACCGAGCCGACATCGTCGTTCTCGTTGTTGAACCGAATGTCTGGACTGAATTCGAAGAACAAATTGCTCAGACAGCAAAAAAATACCTCTTGCCCTTAATTATTGCAATAAATAAAATCGACTTGGCACGGCCAGATGATACTTTTTACAACAAGATTAAAGAGTACACCCAAAACATAATCGAAGTTTCTTCCATCGATAAAAGTAAATACAACGAGTTTCTGGATAACTTCAAAAAAATTCTTTTGAAGATTGTCGAGCAACTTGACCAACAAAACATTCAACTTTTGGGCGACATTTTACCTCCCAATGCTTTGATTGTTCTAATCGTTCCAATCGATAGTCAAGCCCCAAAAGGAAGGCTAATACTTCCCCAGGTTCAAGCAATTAGGGAGATTTTGGACAACAACTCAGCAGCTTTCGTGGTCAAAGACACCGAATATAGCCAATTCCTTGGGTATTTAAATCGACCGCCCGACCTTGTGGTTTGCGACTCACAAGTCGTTGACAAAATGGTTGCCGAAACTCCGCCAAATGTCAAATGTACAACCTTTTCCATTCTTTTCTGTCGATATAAGGGAGATTTGATGGAGGAAGTTAAAGGCTCCACATACATTGATTCCTTGCAAGATGGAGATAGAATATTAATTGCCGAGGCTTGCAGTCATCATCCCTTGCAGGACGACATTGGTCGGATAAAGATTCCACGCTGGCTACAAAGCTACACCGGCAAGCAACTTCGGTTCGAAGTTGCGGTCGGCAGAGATTTTCCGTCGAATTTACAGGAGTATAAGCTCATCATTCACTGCGGCTCCTGTATGTTAACCCGCCGTGAAAAATTGAATCGAATAGCAAAGGCAAAGGAAGCTGGCGTCCCTATAACAAATTACGGCATTGTTATTTCCCGTAGCAAAGGTGTCTTGGAGCGAGTGCTATCTCCATTCCCAGAAGTTTCCAAAATTCTAAAAAAACATTAAATTTCTAAACATAAAATATTCATCTTTATAATCAACAAAGCTTAAAAATAGCAAAACCAAATTTTGTTAATACAAAATAAAGTTATAAAAAAAATTTTGAATTTTATTCCCTTTGTAATTTGCAATCCCAAAGTTAGGCAAATATGAATATAGATTTTTGCACAGAAATTACTACTCTAATATTTACTTTTGAAGCGAATTTTAATGCCCTTATAAGGTGCGTTATGTCAACAATAACAAATTTACTTATTCTATTTTTGATATTATTTTTAAGCTCTTGCACTGAAAAAGAAACAAAAGAGCAAACAGAAAAAAAAGCAAAAGAAACATCCCCTCCTGCTCAAACTCCAGCACAGAAATCCGAGACAAAGCAAGAAGAAAAAACCGACACAGTCTCGCTACTGCTTAGAGGATTTCGAACCTATTCTAACTTTTCTTTGGCTGATTACCTTCAAAGAGGAGTTGAAGTAGTATTCGACAATTCGATTCACCCATTCAACATCATCCAACTTATCGATTATGCAAAGTCCCCCCGCCAGGTAATTGTCAAGGCTGATGGTTTTGATAATTGGAATGTTCGACATATAATTACGCTGGGAGCCCGAGTTGTTGTAAGCTGCAAAAGTTTCACTCCATTTGAAATTCAAGCTTTTATTGACGCAGCTCAACCTGACCAAAAATGAATGTAGCTGTCATTGGTTGCTATTGTAAACCGCAAGACATTTTAGAATTTGTAAAAAGTGGTGCCAAAGTTAAAGTTAATAAACTCCAAGAGCCATTTCATATCGTCAACTTAATTGATGCTGGTTACAAATACCATAATAAGCCATTAGTGGACGTCGATGTCGAGGGCTTTGGGAGCTTACACGTAAAAGAATTTATTAGACGGGGCGCAAACATTTTTGTTTCAGGCTGGTACCCCGCGTTCAACGTATACGAATTTTGTAGAATTTCAAATAACGTTAAAAAAGGAAAAGTTTGGGTTTTTGGAAATAAATACTCATTGAAAGACAACAAAAGATTTTTGGAACAAAACGCTACCATATTTATCGGAAAGGACTCAAGAGGTATTGGATTCAATGCTTTTGAAGTAGCTGAAATTATTCAAAAAAATCCATCCAAAGTTGTTGTTATTGGGGACTTTTACCAACCACAAGAAATTGCCAAATTTATAGAATTAGGTGCAAAAGTAGTTTTCTTATATAGATACCAAGCTATACATCACCTAAATTCTTATGTTTATCAAACACCACCTCCCGAGCCACCTGTTTTATCCCAGAAGAACAAGTATGGCTATTATCCACCTAAAAGAGGATATAATTACTTACACAAGCCTTCACCAAATGTTAATTTAGACCTTTATAAATTATTTAATATTTTGTATTAAATTGTAATTTATTTGTTAGTATCAAAATGTTTGAAAAAACATTCAATTTGTGGTTGTTGCTTTGTATAAGTTTGTTAGCCTTTTATTCCTGTTCAACTTCGAAGCCTATTAGCGTGGATGAACTGTTTCCTGGTCAGAAGCTTGCTACTTATTCTATTACCAACCAAGATTTCCATAAAACCAACCAAGAAATACTTTCAGCTGTAGAAAAATATATGGGGTTTATTAAATATTCCTTCTATAACGAGGATTATAATACCGATACAAATGGGTATTGGGAAATTGCTGTTCCACAAGAATTTTTTGAGCCGTTCAACAACCAATTCATCGAGAAATTTAAAACCCAAATTGTTTCCCAATATTCTGCTTTTGACCAGGAAATCTCCAATCTTTTTAAATACGTTAATGAAAATATTGAACTAAATAAAAATAAAATTGAAAACTTGAATGAAATTTATCAAAGTACCAAAAACCTTAACGAAAGAATTTTAATCGAAACAGAAATCAATAAACTTTCAAATGAAGTTCAAATTTTAAACCAAAAACGCAAATTTCTAATTGAATCCTTTAAATATGGAATTATTAAAGTTATTTGGATTTCAACTTCGAAGTATAATGATTTTAAATCACATTCCATAGCTGGTTTGCCTCCACCCCCTAAAAGACTTATCTTCTCACAATTTGGACAGACTGAATCATTTAACCTTGGGGAACCAATTTCAATTGAGATTGAGGATATAGATTCTGATAGTTTGGCATTTTTGGCTTGGGCTGACCTCGATAAGAAAAATGTAAAACTTAAACTTCTTTCTCCAAGTGATTCAGAAGTCATTTTACTTGAAGACAAATGTCAAATTGTCATTGTTACAAATAATACAATACCTAAAATAATCAAAGGAGATGCTAATAAAAATGAGCAGATTGTTATTACCCCAATACTCGATGATAATTGCAATGTAATTGGGCAGGAAATTAGAGCTGGTACTATTCAATCGGGTTGTTTTGAAGGTCGAAAAAATTACTATCGGCTTCTTAACTGCTTGAAGTTCGGAACCCCTTCGCTCAAAAGAAAAACAAAATCTGCTCAAAAACAAGAACAACCAAAAATCATTCAAAAAAAAGGAAAGTTCGATTATAAAAAAGAACTTTTTATGCTTCCGTGGGATTAATTCAATTTTCCTGAAAATTTTGATAAATTCTTCGTTTCATTGTGAACTAAAATTTTCTCATTACAAAATAGTTCTACCTCTTTTAACTTAATGTTCAAAGATTTTAGTGAAATGATTTTGATTTAAAATCTTAACTTTGTAATTTATGATTAAGAAAAAGTTAAATAAAAAGAATTTAAATTATCTCGAAATGCATCCATTTCGACTTTATGAGCATATTCTTCGCGAAGAGAATCTTGTTGATGTTCTTGTACCTCGATTTACAAGCAAACTTGCTAAAAAATTGATTTTGCCAAAATTGCCTAATCCATATATCCGAGCCAATCTGGATGAATTGGGAAGTTTCCTTTGGCTGAACATCGACGGCGAAACCAAAGTTTCCGAATTGATTAATAAAATGAAAGAAAAATTTGCTGAAAAAGTTGAACCCGCAACCGAGCGGGTGCTTCTCTTTTTGACGCAACTTTATAAAGCTGGTTTTATTGATTTTTATGAACTAAATGAAAGGTGAATAATGGGACAAATCTTAGGCAATCTTGAACCCAAAATTGTTTGGGACATTTTCGAGGATATCACCCAAGTTCCTCGTCCATCGAAGCACGAAGAGAAAATCATCGCTTACGTAATTGACTTTGCCAAGAAGCACAATCTTGAATTCAAACAGGATAAGCTTGGCAATGTCGTGATTAAAAAACCCGCAACTCCGGGAATGGAAAACCGCAAGGGTGTCGTTTTGCAAGGTCATTTGGATATGGTTTGCGAAAAGAACGCCGATGTAGAACACGATTTTCTGAACGACCCCATCAAACCCTATGTTGACGGCGATTGGGTCAAAGCCCAAGGCACTACTTTGGGGGCGGACAATGGCATTGGCGTTGCTATGGGGCTCGCTGTTCTTGCTTCGAACGACATCGCCCACCCCGACGTCGAAGTCCTGCTCACTCGCGACGAAGAAACTGGGCTCACAGGCGCCCAGCAACTTGGAACCGACCTGCTAAACAACAAAATCCTTATCAATCTCGACTCGGAAGAAGAAGGCACTTTCATTATCGGATGTGCAGGCGGAACAAATACATCTGGTTCCTTTTATTACGACGCTGAACCAATTCCTACTGGCTATATTGCATACAAAATCACCCTCAAAGGTCTTCAAGGTGGGCACTCAGGTTTGGAGATTGGCGATGGCAGAGGAAATGCAGTTAAGCTACTGAACCGCTTTTTGTGGAATCTTGGTACCACTGTTGATTTTCGCCTTGCTTCTTTCGATGGTGGAAATGCCCATAATGCAATCCCACGCGAAGCTTTTGCTACTATAACTTTCCATCACCAAGACGAAATTCATTTCCATTCCTTCGCCGATAAATTCCGCCAAACTTTGTTTCAGGAATGGAAGTCGAAAGAACCAAACATTGAGTTTATTTTCGAAAAAGTTGAGCTTCCAAATCAAATTGTAAGCAAAGAAACACAGAAAAAGCTCCTCCGCGCAATTTATGCATTGCCTCATGGTGTTATTCGATACAGCCCCGATGTCAAAGGCTTGGTTCAAACATCAACCAACTTGGCGGTCATCAACACCAAGCCGAACGAAATTTTCGTATTAACGAGTCAACGAAGTTCGTTGGAAAGCGAGAAGTTTGACATTGCGAATCAGGTGAAAATAGTGTTTGAACTTGCCGGAAGTCTACCCCGCCAAGGTGATGGTTATCCAAGCTGGCAGCCAAATATAAACTCTCCAATACTCGAAGTCGCCAAGCAAGTCTTCAAAAAAATGTATCAACGAGAACCCAAAATCGAAGTTATCCACGCCGGGCTCGAATGTGGACTGATTGGCGAGAAGTATCCCGGAATGGATATGATTTCTTTCGGACCAAATCTTAAAGATGTCCATTCGCCAGCGGAGCGAGTCCAAATATCTTCTGTGCAAAATGTTTGGCAATTCCTTTTGGAAGTTCTCAAAAACATCCCCGAAAAGGAATAATTTGCGTTTCTAAAATAAAAGGGCGGTTGGTTTTTTGAACCGCCCTTTCTATTTTTTACCTTGCAACTGGTTTTTAAATATACTTTTTATTAGGTCAAAACAATAAAAAAATTTGATTTCCATAAGGTAATCTTTGTATCTAAATTCCTGAATATTATTCTTTGTGATTACTCGATTCATTCCACCCAAGCAAGTGTAAATCATTAAATTTATCTTTTTTCGATTGTCTTGTAGGGGCGACCGGCCGGTCGCCCCTACAGAGGATTAAATTATTTATTGCCTTGACCGAAAACCCTCGTTCGTGACCCTAACGGGATTCATTAGATAAGGACATCGGATGTTTGCAAAAACATCCGATGTCTGAAAATGCTTGTAGGGGTGAACCCGTATCTTCGCCGCCTGTTCCTATGTGTTTGCTTCTGATACTACAACCTATGACGATTTGTTTTGTAGGGTATGAGTGTATGTTTTTTAGTGGCAATTCATAAACAGCTACAACAAGAACCAAATCTTGAAAAATTTTAATAATTAAAACTATTGGGTGGGTTATCTTGAATAATCACCTTATTCTTTCTCCATTCAAGGTTAAAAGATAAAAGAACTGTTCAAGACCATTTTAAACGAAATAATATTTATGCCCGACACAGCGGTTTTTTTGTTGGTATGTCGTATAACAATAAAAGCAATTAGTTTAAGCAATGTTGACAAGCTGATTGTTCTCGGATATTGGAGCAAGTCTCATAATCAACTCGAAAATTTTACTCATTTGATTGTTTTGTCATTTAATCAATTATGGTTAATTTTGCAGTTCTTTATTTTTAAAAACTTAAATGTTCGAAAGTTTACAGGAAAAGCTCGAACTTGCGTTAAAGAGGCTAAAGGGTCAAGCGGTAATCACCGAAAGCAACATCGAAGATGCTCTTCGGGAAATTCGCCGTGCATTAATCGAAGCCGATGTTAACATAAATGTCGCCAAAAAATTCGTCGAAGATGTTAAAACAAAAGCCCTTGGCACACAAGTTAAAGGGAAATTGCTTCCCGAACAGGTGATAGTTAAGATTGTATACGACGAACTTGTTGAAGTTCTTGGCAAAAAGCTTTCGGATTTGGTGTTTGCTTCTCCTCCGCCTACCAAGATTCTTGTTGCTGGTTTACAAGGTTCAGGCAAAACTACATTTTGTGCAAAGTTAGCTAAAAGTTTAAAGAAAAAGGGACGCCAACCATTACTTGTTGCTTGCGATGTTCACCGACCCGCTGCAATTGAACAATTGAAGCAATTGGGACAGCAAGCAAATGTTCCTGTATTTTCTATCCCAAACGAAATGAATGCAATTACAATCGCTCGCGAAGCATTAACTTACGCCCGAAAGTTTTCGAGAGATGTGCTCATTTTCGATACTGCTGGAAGAACTACAATAGACGAAGATATGATGACGGAGGTAGAAAATCTTGCCCATGAAGTACAACCCACCGAAACCCTCTTTGTTTGCGATGCAATGATTGGGCAGGATGCTGTTACCACTGCAAAAGCTTTCGACGAGAGATTGCCTTTGACAGGCGTTGTTTTGACAAAACTTGATGGTGATACCCGCGGTGGTGCTGCACTTTCTGTACTTTCAGTAACAGGTAAGCCGATTAAATTCATTAGCGTTGGCGAAAAACTCGAAGCTTTGGAGCCTTTCCACCCAGAACGAATTGCCTCTCGAATTCTTGGGATGGGCGACATTGTCACACTTGTCGAAAAAGCTGAGCAGGAATTTGATGAACAGCAAGCAAAAAAACTCGAAGAGAAAATCCGAAAAAATCAATTTACTTTCGAGGACTTTTTGGAACAGCTCAGGATAATCAAGAAGATGGGCTCCCTTCGCGATTTGCTTGGATTTCTTCCCGGAATGGATAAAGCTCTGCGGAATGTAAACATCGATGAAAAACAATTCGCACGGGTCGAAGCAATTATACTTTCGATGACAAAAGAGGAGCGGCAAAATCCCAAAATCCTGAATGGCTCGCGCCGGAAAAGAATTGCAATGGGAAGCGGTACAACTATTCAAGATGTTAATAGATTAATCAAACAATTTGAAGATATGACAAAATTGATGAAAACAGTTGCTCGTGGTGGTAAAAATAGATTCTTAAAAAATTTCAATTTACCACAAGGTTTTGGATTGCAATAAGATTTGTTTAACTTAAATAAAAGGAATGTATGGTAAAAATAAGATTAAGAAGAAAAGGAAAGAAGCATTACCCAGTTTACGACATAGTCGTTGTAGACTCTCGAGTTAAAAGAGATGGTAAATACATCGAACGATTAGGCTACTACGACCCGAACACTCAGCCTTCGACAATTAAAATCGAGAGCGAAAGAGCTTTGTTTTGGCTCGACCAAGGTGCGCAACCAACAGAAA
>Ga0315298_1001587_pt1 | contig 41057 bp, 29 predicted proteins | sample WHS_1_MG_FD_203077 | JGI IMG/M metagenome (GOLD analysis project Ga0315298, IMG submission 203077) | Extremophilic microbial mat communities from Washburn Hot Springs, YNP, Wyoming, USA - WHS_1_MG | ecosystem: Environmental > Aquatic > Thermal springs > Hot (42-90C) | place: USA: Wyoming... | reverse complement strand
TTATTAATCTTTTCTTACCGCTGGCTGCCAGAACAAGGGAGCGATACAAGGCCGCTTATCCTCGGAATGACCCTGTTATTCGTCCTGCCGACAACGATATTTGCCATCGCGTTAGGACAGTTGTCCTCCCTGGTTGGACTGGCAATCAGTCTCGCCTGGGCTTTCGTGGCCGGAAGGAAGGCCACCCCTTGGGCAATCTCCTTCGTTCTGATTCTCACCACTCTCAAAATACACGTGGTCTTTGTGCCGTTCTTGCTGCTCATGGCGGAGTTGTTTCGACAGCAGGCGTGGAGGACTATTCTGATCCTGGCATTAACTGTAACCCTGCTGGCTTTGGCCTCTTCCTGGTTTTTATATGAGAATTGGATCACGGCGCTGATGAATGCTGTATTTTTGGGCCGAAAATTCCTGGGGGGTGAGGGCCTGGCTGCCAGTTTTTACTTCAGTTATGCGAATGCAGGAATCCCCGCTGTTGTTTTCATCCCCCATCTGATCTATGTCGTTGCCCGCTGGCTCAAAGAAGGGCTTCATCCATACCTGTTCTTGCTGGCTATCACGCTGAACTTTCTGGTCATCCCTTATAGCCGGCAATATGATTACGTTATCTTGCTGCCGGCCTGCTTCTATCTTTACAGTCAACTATGGAACAGCCGCTGGCGCTACGGCTTGTGGGTAATTTTCTGGCTCTTTTTCGGGGTGCTCTCCTTGTTCACCAAACTGTCCTTTCTCATTCCAGCCATTATCCTGATGCTTCTGCTATGGTTGCCTGGTGATGCCGTAAAGGGGTGTGACTCAAATTTTCGGGAGAAGTCGGGCAGTCATCGGTTGAGAAGCGCTTTCTATCCATAATTTTGCGGCACATCCGCGAAGGGGGATAATGAACAGTGGACGGTAGACGGCAGATCGCAGACAACCGTAGCACAGGCTTTCCAGCCTGCCAGGAGCAGACCGCAAACAACCGTAGCACAGGCTTTCCAGCCTGCCAGGAGCAGACCGCAAACAACCGTAGCACAGGCTTTCCAGCCTGCCAGGAGCAGACCGCAGACAACCGTAGCACAGGCTTTCCAGCCTGTCAGGAGCAGACCGCAGACAACCGTAGGACGGGCTTCCCAGCCTGTCAGGAGCAAACTGTCCATGAAACAGGGAACGAATCGTAAATACCTGCCATAAGCAATGGAGAACCCTCTGCCTCTTGTCATTGCGAGCGTAGCGAAGCAATCTCCCGGCAAGCAAGGGGATTGCTTCGCCGCCTGCGGGGGCTCGCAATGACAAGGATGGATAGTGGGTAGGTTGTTACTTTCCCGGAAAAATGTGCCACACCCGCCATAACGTGGCAAGGGAATTCGCCAGAGAAGAGAGCCCGGCAGCCAGGGTAACTATCGACCACTCTGGCTTGAGTCGGTTCACAGCAACTTTCAACGGCAGACCACAATCTCCCCTGTGCTCTGAGGCGCGTTCAGTGGCAGGCCAAAGTAGGGCGAAGGGTCAAGCGTGTTGCGGATGTCCAGTTCGTTGCGAAAATGCCCGCGCCCATCGTCGAGAACGATAGAGAAGTGCAAATGGACGCCTACCGGTTGGCGTGGATTGCCGGAGTAATTGCCCTGATAACCGAGGAATGTGCCAGCAGTGACGTAGTGTTCACTCACGCCGGGCGGAAATTCAGGCGCAATGAACGAGTTGCCCTCCGCATCGGCCATGTGGGTATAGTAAAGCCAGATTTGCCGGCCAGGGTGCAGCGGGTCATCGGGCACGCGCACAATAAGCGATGATTTCCACCCTGCCAGACGTGTCAGGTAGCCATCATAGGCGGCCAGCACCGGCGTCACGCCGGGCGCCGTTCCGCCGAAAATGTCTATGCCTTGATGACGGTGACCGGGGCGAAACGAATCGTCATACAGGTAACCAATGAAGCCGCTGGTCGGGAAGAGAAACGGCGCCTCAGGACGGCAACGCACTCCTGCCTGACTGGCCCAATCGGGATGGTCGTCAGGATGGCGAAGCCATTCCAGCACGCGCGCCGAACGCGCCGCGCCGGGACGCCAGTGCCCGTAGAGGGCCAGACCGCCTCCCAGCAACGTTCCGGCCAGAATGACGAGAAGCAAAGTTCGTTTGTGCATACAATCAGCCAGGCCTTCCGGCAAAGTCGGAGATGCTCACAGCGCGATTATACGCCTGTTCCGGTCACGAACGAGAGTATAATCGCCTCGATGTACGCGCGCGTGACAGTCAACGTACCCGCCTGCAACGGCGAATTTGACTATGCAGTACCGCCAGAACTGGAAACGCGCCTGCAGGCAGGTTGTCTGGTCGCCGTACCGTTTGGCAGGCAAACGGTGCAGGGGGTGGTGCTCGAACTGACGGCGCAGCCTGCCGTCGCCGCGCCGCGTCCCATCCTGGCGCTGCTTGATCCTTTGCCTGTGCTGACTGCCGCGCAGCTTGATCTGGCGCGCTGGCTGGCCAAATCCACCCTACAACCCCTGGCCGCGATGGTGGACCTGATGCTGCCGCCCGGCCTCAGTCAACACGCCGATACGTTATATCAAGTGCGCGAGGCCGCTCTGACGCCTGCGATCCTGTCCGAGATGAAAGGCACGAGCGCCCGTCTGTTGAAACTGCTGCGTGAAAAAGGTGCGCTGCGCGGGCGCCAGATTGACCGTCACTTCCAGAATGTGGACTGGCGCAAGACAGCCCAGTACCTGACGCGTCGCGGCCTGTTGACTGCCCAACCGCTCCTGCCGCCGCCGTCCGTCCGCCCGAAATACGTGCGCACGGCTCAACTGGCCGTCCCGCCCGAGCAGGCCGAAGCCGCTATGCCCACCCTGGGGCGCACCCCCGCCACGCAGCAACGTCGCCAGGCCGCGTTACGCGTCCTGATGCGCGAGGGCGGCGAAGTAAACGTCTCCTGGCTGTACGCCGAAGCCGGTTGCACGCTGGCCGATTTGCAGGAACTGGCCGAACGCGAACTCATCGTCCTGCGCGAGACAGAAATCTGGCGTGATCCGCTCCAAAATCTGGTCAGCGGCGAGGCCGCCAGCCGTGAACCGCCGCCCCTGACCCCCGACCAGCAGCAGGTCTGGGATGTGATTCGCTCCGCCCTGACCGCCCCCTGGAGCGAACGGGATACCCCGCCGCGACCTTTCCTGCTGCAAGGCGTCACCGGGTCTGGAAAGACGGAAATTTACCTGCGCGCCGTGCAGGAGTGCCTGCAACGTGGGCAGCAAGCCATTATTCTCGTCCCTGAAATCGCCATCACCCCGCAGACCATTCGCCGCTTTCTGGCGCGCTTTCCGGGCCGGGTTGGTCTGCTGCACTCGCGCCTTTCGCCTGGCGAACGCTATGACACCTGGAGGCGAGCGCGCCTGGGATTGCTGCAAGTCATCGTTGGGCCGCGTTCAGCACTTTTCACCCCTTTTCCCAACCCCGGCCTGATTGTTGCCGACGAATGCCATGATCCCTCTTACTACCAGTCCGAGCCGCCCTTCTACCATGCGGTGGAAGCGGCCATACAATACGCGCGCCTGTGCCACGCCATATGCATTTTGGGTTCGGCGACGCCGGCGATTCAACAGCGTTACGAGGCCGAGACCGGCGAGAGCCTCTATCTGGAACTGCGGCAGCGCGTCGGCAATGGTCGCCCGCTCCCGTCCGCTACGCCGGCCGGCCTGCCGCCGGTACAGATTGTGGACATGCGCGCGGAACTGAAAGACGGCAACCGTCACATCTTCAGTCGCGCCTTGCAGCAAGCCCTGGGCGAGGTGCTGCAACGCGGCGAACAGGCTATCCTCTACCTGAACCGCCGCGGCACCGCTACCTATGTGTTCTGCCGTGAATGTGGTTACGTGGCGAAGTGTCCGCGCTGCGATATTCCTCTCACCTATCACCTGGCGGCTGACCCGGCTCCTGAGGCGGGCGCGACGCGCCCGACGTTGCGTTGTCACTACTGCGGTTACAGCCGGCAGATGCTGACGCGCTGCCCGGGTTGCGGCAGCACGCAGATTCGCCAGTACGGATTGGGCAGCGAAAAAGTCGAAGCGGAAGTGAAAGCACTCTTCCCCTCCGCGCGTACCCTGCGTTGGGATTGGGAGACCACGCGCCAGAAAGAGGCGCACGAGATCATCCTGAGCCATTTCGTCGCCCATCGCGCCGATGTTCTCATCGGGACCCAAATGCTGGCCAAAGGTCTCGATTTGCCGCTGGTGACGCTGGTGGGCATCGTGCTGGCGGAAGTGGGGCTGAACCTGCCCGATCCCTTTGCCGCCGAGCGCACCTTTAACCTGCTGACTCAAGTGGCCGGTCGGGCCGGCCGCTCGGCGCGCGGCGGGATGGTCATCCTGCAAACCTTTCAGCCCGAACACTACGTCATCCAGTGCGCGGCGCGCCATGACGTGGCCGGCTTCTACAGGCATGAGTTACAGGCGCGGCAACGCCTGGGCTACCCGCCGTTCGCGCGTCTGGCGCGGCTCGAATACCGCCACACCGACCCAGTCCGCGCAGAGACGGAAGCACAGCGTCTGGCCGAAAAACTCCGTCGCGAAATAGAGGCGCGGCAACTGACGCTGGACCTGTTGGGGCCTGCCCCCTGTTTCTTCGCCCGTTTGAGTGGTCAATACCGCTGGCAGATTATCCTGCGTGGCCCCGACCCGCTCACTCTGCTACGCGGCAAAAATCTCTCCCCCTGGCGGGTGGAAATCAATCCGATCAGCCTGCTGTAAATCTGGGACGTTGTATCCCCTGGCCTTCATGGGGCTTATCGCCGCCGGCTTCGTGGGCCATTTGTCCCGCTAAACTACCAGAGCAAACTGCCCGGCACGTGATTCGCTCACGGCGCGTTCTGGAAGTACGCTCCAACCAGATCGGAGAAATCGGTGGTGCTGTACTGACGCGCCAGAGCAAAGAAATCAGCGGCGCTGGCACGACGATAGGCCAGTTGAGCGGCATAGGCTCGCAGGAAAGCAAAGAAGGCCGCATCACCCATACGCTGCCGCAGGGCATGGAGGAAACGCGCTCCCTGCAGGTAAACGGCGTTGGTGTAGGGACGGAAGTCGCCGCCGTTGTAGATTGTCACATCCACCCAGCCGCCTGGCTGGAAAGCATTGACGCGGGAATCCCACCAGCCGTTGGTCAGGCCAGGGTAATTATCGCTGTAGAAAACGTACTCCGAGTAGGTCGCCAGCGCCTCGTCCAGCCAGGGTTCCAGCGCCTGATCGTTCCCCACCAGACCATACCACCAGTTGTGCGCCGTCTCGTGAACGCCAATGACGATCAGGTCGTTTAGCATACCGCCGTCGTAATCGGTGTAAAAACGACGGCTCAGGAAAAACAGGCCGCAGTGCTCCAGACCGTCGGGATAATCGGCTTCCACAATGCTCAAACTGGGATAGGGATAGGGAGCAAAGCGCTGGCCATAAGTTGTCAGGGCGCGGGCAATCGGCCCGAGGAGGGCGTCGCCGGCGTAGGCTTCGGATTCGAAGTAGTAACTGGTAATGGTCACGCCAGCGGCTGTGGTGGAGCGGCTCTGGAAATCGGGGCTGACGGAGAAGGCGAAATTGCGCGCCCCGGTCAGACGATAGCGTTCGCCCTCGGCTGGCGCGCTGGCGGCAATGACCAGGCCGCTGGTCACCGACCCCGTCAGGTGGATGGTCACCTCAAAATCGGCCACGTCGTAGACCAGATGCTCACCGACCGTTGTCGGCTCATGATTCACCCAACCGCGCCCCGCCACATAGGGCACGACGAAGGGATACCAGTCTACCGCGTTCAGTTGACGGTCGTTATAGCCGAAAATCTGCTGCGGCCCCGCCCAGGGCATGGAAAGCGTATAGAGCAGCTTCAGGGTCACTGTCTCGCCCGGCGCCAGCGACGCGCCAAGCGGCACCTCCAGCCAGCCGCCGCTCAACACGGAATCTGTCACCGCCTGATCGTTTACCGTCAACCCTGTCAGCGCAAAACAACCTGGCCAGCGATTCGGCTCCACGGCCAGCCGCAAGCGATCCAGCGTTTCCCCGCCTGCGTTGGGGTAAACGATGGTCTCGTCCACGGCCAGGCGATGGGCCTCATAATCCAGATTCACGAGGAGAGTATAACGAGGACGCAGGCCAGCCGCTGGCGTAGGCGTAGGCGGCGGCGTGGCTGTGGAGGTAGAGGCAGGCAAAGCCAGCGTGGCCGTCGGCAGTGGTTCACGGACGGGTTGGAACGGGGTCGGCGTGGGTGAGGCGTTGACATCTACTGTCACCAGCACGTAAGCCGAAGGAAACGGAGTTGGGGCCAACGGCGCGGTTGTCCAGCCACACGCGGCGCTCAGGGTTGCCAGAAAGAAAAGCAGGACGGTGATACGGCCGCGCATAGACTCTCAGGAAACTCGCCGCCACCAGATTCGACGCCGGGGGCTGAACAGGAAAACAATCAGGAAGAGCACCGTGGCTACCAACACGATGGCGGCCCCGGAAGCCACGTTGACGTAATACGAAAGGTACAGGCCGGCGATGGCCGAGAAAGAGGCAATCAGCGCGGCGATAGCCATCATGGTCGGCAGACGGCGGGTGAGCAACGAAGCCGTCGCCGCCGGGGTGACCAGCATGGCCACCATCAACGCCACACCTACCGTCTGCATGGTGACGGCGATGGTCATGGCCAGGAGCACGAGCAGGAGATTGTTGAGCCAGCCAACCGGCAGGCGCAGGGTAGTTGCCAGCACCGAGTCGAAGGAAATGACCAGGAACTCCTTGTACAGCGCCACGATGATCACCAGCACCAGCCCGCCAAAAATTCCCATCCACCCCAGCGAGCGCGCCGAAACGCCCAGCACATCGCCGAACAGGAAGTGGCTCAGGTCCACCGCGTAACTGCGCACGGTGGAGATAAGGGCAATGCCCAGCGCAAACATCCCGGCGAAGACAATGCCAATCGCCGTATCCTCCCGCAGGCGACTGTGACGACTGATGGAACCGATTCCCAGAGAGGCCAGGATGGCGCTGCCGAGCGCCCACCAGAAGAGCGGTTCGCGCGCCCCTCCGCTGACCAGGTACCCCACCGCCACGCCGGGCAAAATCGCGTGCGCCAGGGCGTCGCCGAAGAAGGCCATGCCGCGCAGGACAACGTACACGCCCACCACAGCGCACAACACGCCGGCCAGCAAGGCGGCCACCAGGCCGCGTTGCATGAAAGGATAGGTCAGCGGCTTCACCAGCCATTCAACCAGCGCGGTCATCTGTTTCTCCCTCGCAACAGGTATCGGCAATGACAAACGGCTGGCCTTCCACGGTAACATTCATGCGTCCGCCATAAGCCTGCAGGAGCATCTCCGGGCGGATCGCCTCAGAGGGCGGCGCAAAGGCAATCAGGCGACCGTTAAGCAGCAGGACGCGGTCAAAGTAACGAGCGGCCTGTTCCAGATCGTGCGTCGCGACCATAACCGTTGCGCCGCGTTGCGGCAGCACTTCCAGCGCAGCCAGCACTTCCTCCTGCGCCGGCAGGTCCAGGCCGGTCAAAGGCTCATCCAGCAGAACCAGCGCGGCCTCCTGCGCCAGGGCGCGGGCAATGAACATGCGCTGTTGCTGTCCACCGGAAAGTTCGTCGATAGGGCGCCGCGCCAGTGACGCCAGGCCGACCGTTTCCAGAGCGGCACGCACGATTTCCCGATCGCGCTTTTTCGGCCAGCCCAGCCAGCCCAGCCGGCAAACCCGTCCCATCATCACCACGTCGGCCACACTGACCGGGAAATGCCAGTCCACCTGCTGACGTTGCGGCAGGTAAGCGATACAGCCGTGACTGCCCGGCGGCGTGCCGTACACGCGCACCCGCCCGGCCTGGGGGGTGAGAAGGCCGGCAATGGCCTTGAATAACGTGCTTTTGCCGGCGCCGTTTGGCCCGATCACCGCTACCCGCTCGCCGCGGCGCAGGTGAAAAGTGACCTCCTCCAGCGCAGTACGCCCGTCATAGCGCACTGTCAGGTGATCAACATCCAGAACGGGCTGGTCGGTCTGATGAGGCACGTAAGGAGACATAGTTGTTGAGTAACCGTAAGGCTAAATTTATTTTGCCCATTATGCCCGTAAGGCGAAATTCATTTCGCCAATTTCGCCCATTGCAGGTGCGAGATAAATCTCGCCCTACCCGTCATTTCAGCGCATCCACAATCGCGGTCACATTATAGCGCATAAAATCCAGGTACGTCGCCGCCGGGCCATCGGCAGGCGTGAGCGAACCGTGATAGACGCGGACGATGCGTGCGCCGGTATCTTGAGCCACCTGTTGCGCCAGATTGGGATTGACCTCTACGCCAACGAGAATGACCTTGACGCCCCAGGCGCGAATTTTCTCTTCCAACGCGGCCAGTTCCTGAGCCGAGGGCGAAGCAGCGCTGCTGAACGAAGCGGTAATCGTCCCGACCTGCCTGAAGCCGTATTCCTCCGCGAAGTAGCCCCACGTAGCATGATCGGACACGAACAGGCGCTGCTCGACCGGAATCGGGGACACCTGCGCGCGAATCCACTCGTCCAGGGCGCGCAATTGCTCCCGGTAGGCGGCGGCATTGGCGCGGTAGGCGTCGGCATGGGCCGGGTCGGCGGCGGAAAGGGCGGCAGCAATGTTATCGGTCCAGACCATCACGTTATTGGGGTCCATCCAGGTGTGCGGGTCACCTCCTTCATGGTGATGCTCCCCCTCGCCTTCTTCGCCTTCAAACGGCAAAAGGTCGATTCCCTGCGAAACTTCCACCAGGTTGTCCGTTGCCCCGGCGCTTTCGAGCAGGGGCTGAAGGAATTCCTCCAACCCGGCGCCGTTGGCAAAGACGAGGGTCGCGTCGGCGATGGCGGCGGCGTCCTGCGGGCGCGGCTGGAAAGTGTGCGGGTCCGTGCCGAGCGGCAGGAGCGTGGTCACCTGGACGTAATCCCCGCCCACCTGTCGGACAACATCCGCGACGATGGAAGTGGTCGCCAGAACGGGCAGTTTTTTCCCAGCGGCAGGGGATTTCGCCCCCCCGCAGGCCGAGAGCAACAGGGCAGCAATTGCCAGGAACGAAAGAAGAGTGAGTTTTGTTTTCATCGGTTTCTCCTTTATGAAATTGATATTCTTTTTCAATAAAAACTAACAATTTTTTATCGGGGCCCCCCCTGCCCCGATTGTTCCCGTCAGCCAAGCCGGGGGAATCTGGTGTGGAAAAACACCGAGCCAAGCATGAGCAGGAAAACCGCTCCTGCCGTCAGCAGCGGAAACGGGCGAATGCGCGGCGCGGCTTTGCCTTGCTTTTCGGCGTCCTTACGCTGTTTGCGATCCAGCGCAAGGCCGGTGGCGGCAACGGTGGGAATGGCTGCACAGAACATGCACATAACGTACTTACGCTCCTTTTTGCGATGGAATACGTGACCTTGCAAGACCTGAAACTACGTCATGAACTCGGATCTTACTCGCGCACTTCGCCCAGCAGAACAGTTCGTGGCGTTGATTAGCCAGTTTCTTGCAGTACTTGCTGAATTTTGTGCTTGACCTGAGGTAATCGTCTGGTAATCGTTGTCCAGACCAGAGAGTAATCCACTCCAAAGTAAAAATGGATTAACTTGTCTCGCATGCCAGCCATCTCTTTCCATGGCACTTCAGGATACTTCTGACGTATTTCCTCCGGTATTTGTTTGACTGCCTCTCCAATGATTTCAAGTTTCCGCATCACGGCACTGGCAGTCTTATCGTCTTCCTGAAATGAATCCAGATCCATCCCAGCAATGAATTCTTCAATGCTTTGGATTGCAACAAGAACATCCTTCAAGTAAATTGTGTAATCTCTCATACCGCAATGGCATCAGGTAACACGAACTCTTGCAGTTCGGTACGAAGAGAACTCTTGGAAATAACATCTACCTGGCACTGGAAAATTTCTTCCAGGTACAATGCCAGACCGATCCAATCGAACAGGTCTGCCTCGCTGTCAAACTCTGCGAGAATATCAATATCGCTACCGGCATCCTGTTCTCCACGGACGAAAGAACCAAACAGGCTCATTTCTTTGACCTTGTATCGTTTAGCAAGAAGAGGCTTCAGTTCTCTCAACTTTGACAAAATCTCTTCTGCATCCATCAGAAACCTGCCTTTTACTATACTATACCACAGCGGGTAACAACTTGCCTTTGGCTGATCGGCGTACCGCCATGTTTCAACGGCACGTTCTTGCCTTGGATTCACTACTGATAGCTTATAAGTCTGTCCTGCAGTCCTGACACAAGCCGTAGAGTTGCAGCCAGTGCGACTTGATTTCGAAACCGGTCTGTTCGCCAACGCGGGCAAACAGGGCCTCCAGGTCATCGCCATCGAAGAGGACCGCCCTGCCGCAGCGCTCGCACAGCAGGAGATGCTGATGCCCCTCGCCAGCGCGCAGGAAAGCCTGACAACCCTGTTCGTGATGAACGCGCTGGATGAGGCCCAACGATTCGAGTTTTTCCAGCGTGCGATAGACCGTCACCAGGCCCAGGCGCGGGTCGCGTTTGCGCGCCGCGTCATAGACCTCGACCGGGGTCAGCGCCCGCTCGGTGGACTGCATCACCTCGGTCACGGCGCGGCGGGCCGCCGTGATACGACAGCCGGTGGATTGGAGTTGGGTCAACCAGGAATCGAGCGACATACAGAGACCTTTATTGAAAATCAATTTCAATTATACTTGCAAAAGGGACATTGTCAAGTCAGGGCGTGTTTGCCCAGATCAAGGCCTTGCAGTATGGCGACCGCTTTACCATCCGCGCCTTCGGGCAGGCCTATGTTTATGAAGTGCGTGAGAACACCTGGGTGTGGGGAGGAAACAGTATCTCTAAAGTCTTCAAGCACGAAGAATACGACTGGGTTACCCTGCTGACCTGCAAAGGCTACAATCCCCTCACAGGCAAGTATCTCTTCCGCCGCATGGTACGCGCGGTGCTGGCGGAAGTGAAGTGATCTACACCATCCCGAGGGCTTGAAACCCTTCGGGATGGTGTTTTTTACGAAAAATGTAATCACCAGTCCACGGAAAAGCAAATATTCCCCAGGGATGAGGCCGCGAGAGTGTTCGAAATGAGATGCTCCTCATGCCCTCATGAAACACCCGCCCTGAACATAGCCGAATGGCCTGTGGACAGTTGCCTCACACCACAGAACCGTTTAAGTCATTACGAGCACCCGACAAAAAAGCCCGCTTTCGCAGGCTGTACTTCAGGTGGCGAGGGTGAGATTTGAACTCACAACCAAGGGCTTATGAGTCCCCTGCTCTGCCGTTGAGCTACCTCGCCAGGCGGCCTAGATATTACTACGATGAGGCCATTCTGTCAACGTTCATGTGCCTCCGGGCCAGTGACAGGCCCTGTCATGGCCTGTCCTTCAGGGAGCGCCGCTGCCATAGAGCGCAGGGTCAGTCGGCGTGCGTCCGGAAGGATCATGGACATATACCCAATCGCCTTCCACCGCCCAATCGAACAGCCAGTGCGCATCGCCCGGTGAGAGATTGACGCAGCCATGCGAGGTGGGGTAGCCAAAAAAGGCATGCCAGTATGCCCCATGCAACGCCCGCTCCTCATCAAAATACATCGTCCAGGGAACATCTTCCAGATAGTAAAAGTCGGAGCGGTCTGCAGCGAACGCCCCACGCATGGTCTCGGCTTCCTTCTTCTGGTAAATTCGAAAAAGACCGGGACGTGTCCAGTAAGGCTCGACGCCGGTAGAGACCAGCGTAGCAAAGACAAGCCGACCACCATCATAAACGGTTAAAGTCTGTTCGGCTAAATCTACCTCAATCCAGCGACCCGCGTTCACACCGGCCGGTGGGGTACGCCGCGGCGTGGCAACAGCGATCAGGCGATCTTCCACCCATTCATCTGGACCGATGAGTACCCAACCGGTGCCATTGACCTCTTGCCTGGTATAAACCTGTACCACCTGGAAGCGGTAATACCTGCGGCCCGTCAGGCTGGCATTGAAGGCCGGCGCTGAACGGCTTCTGGCCTCCCCCAGTATCCAGCCGAAAGCGTTACGTGGCGCGGAACTGAAAAGCAGCCCCTGGAAAGGCATGGGCAGCCCCACAGCCGAACCGGCCCCGCCCCGAATCCAGAGACCACTGCGCAGATGATAAAAGACGCCAGCGTCTGTGTCCAGTCGTTCCTGATAGGAAAAGTACTTGCGTCCAACGCCCAACGACTGCGCCGAAATCCCCCCTGCCATCGCCTCCTCCAGCGAGGAAAACAGATACACGACCGCATCGTCAGCCGCGCGATAGTAACGATAGGGAACATTATTCAGATCAGGATTGGGAGAGTACGCCGGCAAAGGCCGAAGGGGATAGAGAATGCCCTGCTGCGCCCATGCCGCGAGCGTTTGAGAAGGCCCCAACGGCAGGCAACCATCGGGCGCCACGGGGTAAATATCCGGTGGGCAGAGCACCGAACCGGCTTCCGGCTCAGCAGCATCGCGTGGGGCAAAAGATACGTCGAACGCCGTCAGGCTAACCAGAAAAAACAGAGACAGAAAAAACCGTTTCACAAACCTGATTATACCTGTAATCGGGCACGCTTCGCCTGTCCCTCAATTTTCCTGCCTCCCCAGACGGACGATAAGACGCGTTGTTTCAGGCCAGGCTATTACCTCCTGACGTGCAAAGACAACTTCGTCACCACCTGCGGTCACGGCGTGCTCCTGCCCATTGACCTCCACGGAGAGGATACGGTAAGCAGGGTAAGACAGGCGCAACGGGTTTTCGTATTGAATCTCCAACGCATGGCCGGCAAAGACCGTGTGCACCGACAACCTGTCGCCGCCAGCGAATTGCTCGGCGACGAAGCGCGGCGCCAACACCAGATCGCCCAGCCGGCCCTTCACGCCACAGGCCTCGGTCAGCAGGGTAAGAAGATACCAGGCCGCTGAGCCGGTCAGGTACGGATACATCCCCCGACCACGCGCGTTGAAGTACTCCGGCAGACCGGGGTACATGCGACTGCGCGCAAAGTCCTGACTCTGACGATAGATTCCTTCCAGAACCCGCCAGCCCTCGGCTACCAGACCGCGCCGGTAGAGCGCATTGGCGTACATGACCGCCATGTGGCTGAACATGGCGCCGTTCTCTTTATGGCCGAAGGCGAAACCGAATGCCCGCCCCAGATTGGTTTTCAATTCACGAAAATCCGTATTGAGACGGTAGCCGCCGACACGCTCATCGTATAGATAACGATCCGCGGCGCGGACGATCTGGCGCGCCTGCTCCTCATCCGCCACACCGCTCATCAGCGCGAACACCTGAGCGGTCAACGTCATCCGCGTACCGCCTGGGAAGTCGCCCTCCACCCGCTGACCGTCATCATCGTAGTAACCGTTAAACCAGCCAAACCCCTCCCCATTGGTCAGCCACTCCTGACGGCGCAGGTGCGCCGTCAACCAGTCAGCCTGAGCGCGCAGACGGTCGGCCAGCGCGGTCAAGGGCAGGGAGACTTTTCTGCCAGTGACAGTATGGGCAACGCGATCGAAATACTCCTGGAGGCGACGACGTTTGGCTTCCACCGAGGTATCGTCGAGCGGTGCCAGCAAAAGGGTCACTTCCTCGGCCAGGGGCACAGTGGTCACGCCCTGACTGGCCAGTGCCAGGCACAACTCGCTCAAGGTGCGCAGGTTAGCGGCGTAGAGGGCACTAAAGGCCACGCTCTCGCCTCGCCGGGGGGCCATATCGAGCGCGTCATTCCAATCGGCGCCTTCGAGCAAAATGACATTGTGCTCGCCCACATTGTGGAAAGCCGTCAGGTGCTGGATGAGCAAATGTTCCAGCAGCGTACCCTGCGCCAGATGGCCAGATTCGGTTTTCAGGCACAGGCCCTGTTCTGGCGACCAGCGCGTATCCACCTGACGGCAACGATGGGTGAGATGGTCTTTGAAGTACGTTTGTTCTTTGAGCAGGAAAGAGAGGTCGCCGCTCCAGTCCAGATACAGACAGACCGTGAGCAATGGCCAGGCGCCGTGGTCCATCCAGACGCGCGGAATGTTGTTGCGGTCGGCCTTAAATTCGCCGGGGCGATGGCCGATGATGGTAGCATTACTGCCATCCATGCGGACGCCAGCAAAGTTCTGCCAGAGTATTTCGGCCACGCCCTCACCTTCGGTCAGCAGGAGCGCCAGGGCATCCTGCCAGAGGTCGCGCCAGCCGCGCCCGCCACGCCCGTAATCGTGGTACGGGAGGAACGAATTCCCCATCCAGCGTCGCAGAATCGGTTGCAGGGTGACCCATTTCAGCCAGCCGTCGTAACGCTCGTCGCCGGTCTTGAAACGCAAGGGACTCAATTTTTGTTGCCAGAAGGCCTGAGTCTGGTGCAGCCAGTCCTCAAAGCGCTCTGCCGAAGCATAGCGGGCGAGCAAGTCGCTCACTTCCTGCTCCGGCGAAAGAACCGCCAGGAGCAGGATATAGGTGGCCGATTCGCCTGGCGCGAGCACGCGGTCGGCGAAACGCAAGGCGCCGATGGATTCGAAGCCATCGGGGGCAGGGCCTGCGCCTTGCGTGGGGGGGAGATTGGCGACAACCGCGCGCGGCCAGTCGAACGTCCCGCCCTCGCCGATGAAATCTTCCACCAGCGGGAAAAACCCCAGCGGCGGACGGCCATCCCCCTCCGCACCCAGCACGGCGTAACGCAGGCGGTTGAGCGTGTGCCCGCGTTCATCGAACGAAAGCGTGGGGCAGACGACGACGCCATGCTGGTGACAAGTTGTGCGATGGAGCAGGGAAGTGACGTGGCGGTGGTCGCGCAGGTTGTCTGCCGAACGTCCAAAGATGGGGATGGCCGCGGTCGGAGTCAACGTCAAGGGACGGTTGCCATCGTTCGTCAGCACGATGCGCATCAACTCAACCCGGTCCTCGCTTGCCGGCACAAAGGCGGTCACTGCGGCGCGCAGACCTTGTCGCACATGACGGCGTGTGACCGTCTGCCAGAGCAGGCCGGCGCGCAGGACAACCGGTTCCTCAACCCCGGAGAAGCGCTGCCCGACTTGCGCCGCGCTGTTGCCGGTGACCGACCAGGGTTCACCGTCCACGAGCACCCAGAAATTACGCGCCGCCCGGTTGCTGTGCAGGTCTTCCACGGAAACCGGCAACAGGAGAAATGCGTTCTGGTCAATCTTGGCGTCGCCGTGGAAGGTTGGGGTAACGCAGGACATCATGCCCGCCTGATTGACCAGAGGAAAGTACAGATAACTGGTTTCATGAGGCGAAACCAGTTCAAATGTGCCTGCCTCATCCAGAAAACGCCAGCCAAACGGAACCTGATTCACAGGAACACCTCCAGCGCGGGTATCTTGCCCTCTCTCACCTGCGCGGCATAGGGGGCGGGGATATACTCGCCCTCGATCGTCACTGTGTCGCCACCGGCCAGATGGAGGAGAAAGCGGGAGGGCGTTTTGCGGAAGGTATCGGCGCGCGTGGGATTGTGACAGGTGACGCGACAGTGATTCAGGAAGCGGAACGTAAACTGGCCACTGGCATCGAATAACCAGCCGGGCAGAAGCGGGCGCAAGGCCAGGATGAGCGCGCCATCGTGCAGACGGAACGGCTGCGGGCCGGCGGTCATGTGGACCCACATGCTCAGAAACTCGGCGGTCGAGCCACTCAGCCGGGCAACAAAGCCGGCGCCGTGCAGCGTGGGATCGGGGTGAGCACTGCTGACGATGAAGGAAGAATTCTCCAGCGGGCTGCGGCCATAGATGGCAGGATCAAGGAAAGGCGGCAGAGTGGCCTGCAGGTCGCTGAAGAACTCCTCATACAGGCCAGCGCGCAACAGTTCCAGCAGATACTTGAAGGTCATATGCAGCCAGATGGATTCGTTTTCGAGCCAGCCGGGAGGGAAGGCGCGCGCTCTCCCAATCTCGTGCGGCCAGTCTTGCAAACTGGCGTTGAGACGGTACATGCCGAGTTTGCGGTCGAACAAGTCGCTGGCACGCAGGCGCAGGTACAGTGTACGCGCCTGCTCTTGTTCGAGCGTCTTCAGGCGGCGCACCGCTCCCTCCAGGAAGAGCGGCAGCGGCGTCACCTCAAAGGCAGTCACGCGAATCAGGGGGCGTCCCTGATCATCCCTCTGCCCGGTTTCTTCCCAGGCGCGCGCGGTATGAACAAAGTACGTGGGAGGCAGGCCACCCATGCTGGCCTCGGCGCGCGCAATCCCGTCTTGCAGGCGTTCTTTCATGCCGGCGAGGATGTCGGTCAACGTCTCGCGCCGGGTGGCGCCGTCGAAGCCCAGCCGGGTCGCGGCGCGATAGGCCTCCAGCGCCTCGGAAAGGCGCTCCCAGGCGGCAAAGGGAGGGAGATTCTGCCGCAGTACAGTGCGTATGGCCCGCAGCAGTCCAGCGGCCTCACGCGGCAGCACGACTGTGCGCGGGAAATCGGTCAGGGCGCGCGTCAAAAACTCCACCAGCCGCAGCAGTTCATACGTTTCTGCCATGGACGAGCCAAAGAGCGCCGGCAGGCCGTTGAGAGCATCGCACCAGCCGGGCCGGCCGGCTTCCATTTGAATGCCCATGCCCGCCGGGTCCAGCGTGGCAAACTTGATGAGGGCCAGCAGAGCCAATTTTGAGAACAACGGCAGGCGGAAAACCTCGCCGCGTCCCTGGCGACAGCGCGCCCAGTGCGCGTCCTGCGTGCGCGCGGCGATGCGCGCCGCCTTCTCCTCATCGTACACCAGCGGATTTAACTGACGCGGGCGGCCTGCGTCCAGCACAAAGCGCTCGGCGCGCGGCCGGAGACGCACGGCATTGTCGTAGAAAGGCAACGGTGGCGCGTCGAACAACAGCCACTCTCGTTTTTCCGGGAAGACAGCCAGAAACGCCTCTATCAGGTCGAGGTTGTACGTCCAGTGGTCAATCCAATACCCTTCGCCGTGCGCGGCGTGGAAATGCGGCTGCGCCTGGGCAAAGACCTGTTCCAGAAAATCCTGGAGCGGCAGGGTCAGCTGCGCCCGCTGCGCGACAGCGAGCAACTGGCCTGGCGTGAAGTGGCCGCGCAAAGTCGGTTCCAGCACTTGCGGAGCCGCCGCCAGCCGCGCCAGTGAAGCGATTGCCTGCGGCGGTAGGGTAAAGGTGCTGCCCTGGACCACCAGCGGGTTGTAGCCATCAGCCTGAATCAGACTCATGAAGAGACGAATGTTGTACTCGCCGGCCTGCGGAACAAAGAAGACATCGTTGCGGCGATTCTGATTCACATCGCGGTAGTTGCCATCGCCTTGCAAATAGAACTCGGTCGGCAGGACGAAATGGTTGTAATCGCGCTCGAGGTCGCCGTGGCGGCGCGAGTAGAGATAACAGACATGCTTTCCGCCCAGGATAACGGGATAGCCGCCGCGCAGGACGTTGTCGAGGAAGGTCTGACGGCAATAGGCGTCGAAGAGAGGGGAAGCGGAACGCGTGCTGACGGCCTCGGTCAGGTCGAGGGCCAGGCGGCGCGCCTCGTCCAGTTTGGTATTCAGCATGTCAGAAGCCAGCAGGCGCGGCGTCTGTTCGGTCAGCATGGTCCAGGAAGGCATGTGACCGTAGAGCGAGACAATTTCGCGTTGCTCGCCGGCAGGGATTTCCAGCGAGGCGGCAAAGAAGGCGCAAGGCGTGCGTCCCTGGGTTACCTGCTCAGCCTGCAAGATGGTGGTCAGGGGCGATGTAGCCAGGGCCTGAGGAAAGATCAGGCTCGTATCTGCACCGAAGAGCGCCGCGGGATCAACGAGCGCCGGCAACAGTTCGCCATGCAGGGCCGCCAGGGCAAAGTGACCGGCCTCGAAGGTGTGAACATGGAGGCTATCGCCGGGGCTGGCTTTGAGACGATAGAACGGCAGGCGTTCGGCATGATGCACAACTTCCATCCAGGCTTCCAGAGTGCGCCCCATGTGCTTGAGGGCGGCATCGTCCACGCCAAAGGGAAGCAGCGCCGGCAGGCCATCCACGACCTCTAATGTCAGCGGCGAGGCGGCGGTGTTGCGGAAGGTCACACGGCGCACCAGCGCGGCGAATGGCTCACCCGGCAGGGTAAAGTAAAGTACGTTGACCTGCAATCCCAGCCTCGCGTGCCGTTCCTCGATTTCCAGTTCATTCAGACCAATGAACATATCGCGTTGTGCGCCTTCCGCTCGCCAGGGTGAAAACGGCTCGTGGAGCCACGTTTGCCCCTCCCGCTGGACACGCAGGAAGGTACGGAAACCCAACAAGGGCGTCGTCTGATAGGCGCGCTGCGCCGGCTGATATTCCATCAAGGGATGATCCTTGCTTTGCACCCCAAAGGCGGCAATCCCCTGCCCCCGATTGACGTAGAAAGCCCACAAGGGGATTCCCAGCGGGCCGGCAATCCCCGGCAGGAAACTGGCAAAGGGGCGTCGGGCAGGGTAATCGGGAAGGCAAAAACGATTCAGAGCATCGAGGCTGGAAGGCATACGTTCCCTTTCCATCACGTCTGGAGTGAGGCATTAATTCGCTGCGCCAGGGCGCGTATTTGCGATTCGAGGAGGGGACGAAATTCCGCTTCCGACATGGTCAACGCCTGTTCCCACAGGAATTGAAGAGCCTCGTACAGGCGATTTTCGAGCATGCCCCAGAGCCAGGCGGCCGGGAAGGAATGGCCGGCGCGCAATGCTCGCGCCATCACGCCGTAGACCGGGTGGGTGGCGAAACGACCCTGGGATAACGTTTCGAGACGTGCCGGCAGGGAGAAGGAAGGGAAAAGTTCTTGCGGGGGATGATGGCCGGCCAGATAATCAATCAATTCCAGCGCGGCCTCCTGCTGGCGGGTATATTTCCAGATAATCAAATGGAAGCCTCCCACGAACGGGACGCCCGGCGGGGCGGCTACCGCAACCTGTTCTTTTTGCTCCGCGCTCATCTGAGGATGGTCGAACAGCCAGGGGCCGCTGAAAGCCAGGACGGCGCGTCCCTGCCAGAAGAGGGCATCCGATTGCACATCATTCAGGCGGCGCGCCTCGGGGGCCAGAAAGCGCGCCAGACGGAAGAATTTCGACATTCCCTCCAGCGCGGCTGGCGAATCGAAGATGGCCGTCTTCCCATCGGGGGTAAGGAAATCAGCGCCCTCCGCCCAGATCCAGGTGGCCAGGAAGTGCAGGTTGATGCGCGAGGAGCGGGTCGCCAGGGTCAGGGGAATCGCCACCCCGCTCTCCTGCAGCGCCTGCAGACAGGTTTCCAGTTCGGCGTGGCTGGCAAAGGATTCACGTTCCGGTTGAGCCGCGCGGGCGAGGATATCTTTGCGGTAGTAGAGGAGGCGCGTGTCGGCCAGCCAGGGTATGGCCCAGGCCACGGCGTTGCCATTGCCCGGCGCGGCACGCACGCTGTGCCAGGAAGCCGGGAGGTAACTTTCCTTACCGCCCAATCGCGCCACCTCGCCTTCGGTGAAGGGTCGCAAAGCGTTCATCATCACCATATCGCTGACCCAGGTGCTGCCAATTTCGGAAACCGATGGCCCATCGTTGTAAAGAGCCATCTGCAGCAGGCGCGTCCAGGCCTCAGCCCAGGGAATGACCTCCAGATTCACACGAATATGGCGTTCGCGCTCCAGACGGGCCAGCAAGGCACGCATCACGCCTACGGCCTCCGCACCATGATCAAAGATAGAAAACTCAATCGTTTCCATCAGGCTCTTGCCTTTTCTCACCAACAGGGAACGGTCAGGACAATCTGATTCTATGGCAACGTCAATTCCAGCGCAAACGTCCCGAAGTTGAATTTCGGGACGTTGCAACAGCCTGTCCCGAACTCAGGTTACTGTACCTCAATGCGTGACACGGCCACAACTGCGAGCATCGGCAGATGGGTCATAAGAGTAACGACTGTGCGCCACAGCGGATACGCAGAAGGTTTCTTCGCCCGGACGGGAGATGGCCCAGGAAACCAGACGGGCGACGCCGCTGGCATCGGTCCAGGCTTCGCGCTCACCGCGCAGAATGGCGCCCGCCCATCCTCCCGTAACTTTGGCGCCTTCCACCGGTTGTCCCTGCTCGTCCACGATGGTCACCGACGCGACGGCCTGCCAGGTGCCATCCGGGTTATCCTGAGCCGACACCTCGATACTGGCCACGTGTACCGTGCATGTGCTCTGCGAGGCCATGTCGGGGCGCTGATAAACCCGCACGTAATCTACCTGCAAGGACTGAGGAAAGGAGGTCGTCTCATCCGGCGCGCCAGGCCAGTTACCGCCCACAGCCAGATTCAGGATGAGGAAGAAAGGATGATCGTACACCCATTTGCCGGGCAACATGGCGGGGGTAACGGCAAAGTACTGGGTCTCGTCCACATACCAACGAATTTCCTGCGGCTCCCATTCGATAGCATAGACGTGAAAATCATCCGAGGGCAGGCCGGCGGGGAAAATGTAAGCGCTGCCGACGCCGGCTCCACCGGAGTAACCCGGTCCGTGAACAGTCCCAAACACGCGGTCGGGCTGACGGCCAATATACTCCATGATGTCAATTTCGCCACAGGCAGGCCAGCCAGAGCGATTGATGTCTTCGCCCAGCAACCAGAAAGCAGGCCAGATTCCCTGTCCATGCGGCAGGCGCATGCGCGCCTCGAAACGGCCATACGTCCAGGTATGCAGGCCCTGGGTTTTCAGCCGCGCGGAGGTGTAATTCCGATAGAGATACTTCTCGGCGCGCGCTTCAAGGATCAGGAAACCGTTTTCCAGACGCGCGTTTTCGGGACGATTGGTGTAGTACTCCAGTTCGTTGTTACCCCAACCGCCCCCTCCCAGATCGTAGGTCCACTGCGCCGGGTCGAGAACGTCGCCGTCGAATTCATCCTGCCAGACCAGAACCCAGCCCGCGCGTTCCCAGACCGGCGTTGGCGTAGTGGTTGGGGTAGGGGTTGGGGTGACAACAGGCTCACAGGCGGCAAAGGTTAAAAGAAGGCCTCCCCATACCCAGAGCAGTTTTGGCAGGAGCCTGGAAAAAGCGGGCACAGGGAGACCTCCAAGAGGAGAAGAAAGTATTACTTTTCGACGCCGGTAATGACAACCCCCTGCATAAAGGCACGTTGAGCAAAGAAGAAGACCAGCACTGGAATCACCGCCGAGATGAAGGTGCCGGCCTGAATCAAATTGGCAAAACGCGAGTACAACGTATTGAAGGTACTCAGGCCAACTGTAATCGGGAATTTTTCGGGATGCCCGGCGAGGTAGATCAAGGGGCCGAAGAAGTCATTCCAGGCCCAGAAAAAGTGGAACAAAGCCACTGCCGTAATGGCCGAGGTGGATTGCGGCAAAATCACCGACAGGAAAATGCGGAACGGCCCGGCACCATCAATCATCGCGGCCTCGTCCAGATCGCGAGGAATGGTCATAAAAAACTGGCGCAGCAGGAAAACGTTGGTACCCCAGGAGAAGTAAGCCGGTATGATAAGCGGCCACCAGGTGCCAACCAGACCCAGCCGCAGCCAGATATAGTACGTCGGAATCAAGGTCACCGCACCGGGCAAGATCACCACCGAAAGCATGAGCATAAAGAGGATATCTTTCCTGGGGATGCGGAAGCGCGCAAAGCCATAGGCCACCAGCGCGGCTGAGGAAACCGCACCGATCATGGTCACGATGGCGTACATCAGCGTATTGAGCAACAACTTTGGGAACTCGATGCGCGTCCAGGCATCCACAATGTTGTTCCATTGCGGATCAAACTTCCAGGAACGATCGAGTCCCCGCCATGACCCCTGCCATTCGATAAGACCGGCTTCTGGATGCTCAGGATCGACAAAATAACTGACGTTGCGGCCTTTTTTCACCAGGGCCAGATCACGAACTTCATCCCCAATTGGCACCCGATAGACCTCATATTCCTTGCCCTCATACGTATAGGTAGCCGCCGTTCCTGGCCACCAGGGAGCGCCTAACTGAGCAATCTGGGCGTCGTTTTTCAGCGCTGTAGCGATGCCATAGAACATGGGCAGCAGGAAGATGAATAACACAAGCGTCGCCAGCGCCGTGACGGCCATCGCGCCGAAGACGCGACGTGCACGGCGTGAGAACCGTCGGCCTCGGAAAAGGATATGCGCCGTCATGACCACCTCTCCTCTCCGGCATAATAGACCCAATAACGGGAGGTGCCAAACAGAATAACAGTCAGGATCAGGGCCACGATGAGCATCAACCACGCCAGCGTTGCCCCATACCCCATGTTAAAGAACGTGAATGATTGCTTGTAGAAGTAAATCATGTAGAAGCGGGTTTTGCCTTCCGGGAAGCCGGTGCCGTTGTTCAGGACAAAAGGCGCCAGGAAGGTCTGCAGCGCTCCAATCACGCCCAGGACGAGCTGGTAAAAGATGACAGGGGTGATCATCGGTATCGTAATACGCACCAGGCGTTGGAACCAGTTGGCCCCATCAATCTCAGCCGCTTCGTACAGTTCGGTCGGCACGCCTTGCAACCCGGCCAGGAAGATAACCATTGCCGGTCCAACCCCCCATAAGCCAAACATAGTATAGGCATAATAGACCAGTTTTGGATCGGCCAGCCAGCGCAAACCTTCCGTCCCGGTGGCCTTGAAACCGGTCAAACGCTCAATCAACACATTAATCCAGCCGGTATGCTCGTTCAAAACGCCGTTCCAGATAATCACGGTCGCCACGGTCGGGATCATAGCCGGCATATAGAACAGGGTGCGAAACAGCCGTACCCCCAGCAAGTGCCTGGAATTCAACAGGATGGCCAGGAACAACGCCAAAGCCAGCGTGGTCGGGAGCGAAATGGCGGCAAAATGCAACGTACGCAGAAACGAGAGACGCACCTCCTGATCTTCAAACAAAGCCCGATGCCAGTTGGCGAAACCAATGAAACGAGCCTGATCGGGGACCGCCGGGTTGAAATCCATCAACGAGAAAACAAAAGAAGCCAGCATGGGCAGGAGATAAAGGCCAATAAAGCCAATCATCCACGGGCTCAGGAACAGCAAACCCCAGAGCGCCTCACGTTTCTGGAGAGGCGACATTTTCCTGCCATTCTTTGCTCGCTTCAATCCGGTCAGACGCAAATCGGCGACGTAAGCCATCCTGTACTCCTTATCAAGGGCCTCGGCCCGGCCCAGACGAGCCGGGCCGAGGAGAATCTACACCACGAGGAGGGGATTACTTGTTCAGCGCGGCGTCGAAGATCTTCTGCAGGTCAGCCCGCAGCGCCTCAATCTCGGCATCCATGTCCAGGCCAGGAGTGTTGGACCACTTGTTGAAGTACTCGTTGTATTTATCGGTGGTCTCCTGGAAGCTGGGCATCCAGCTCTCATGGTTCGGGTTATCCGGATACTTGAGGCCGGCAACAGCCACATCCCAGTTGATATCGGTCTTGTTGGGGAAGTTCTTCTCGGTGTACAGCGGGAAATAACCGGGCTGCAACGACTTGCGAGCCGGCATACCGCCGTAGATGGTAAGCAGTTTGTTGGCCGTCTCCGGGCTGAGCAGGTAAGTCAACACCTGGAAGGCATCGTCGGGGGTTGGGCAACCCTTCAGGATACCGAACGTATCAGCATGCAACTTGGAAGTGACCACGCCATTATAGGACGGAGTGGCAGCCAGATTCCAGTCGAAGTTCACGTTGCCCAGCGCCCAGGGCGCAACATACCAGGTGTGAATGTGGATCATCGCCAGATTGCCAGACGAGAACGGCCCACCCGGACCCTGCAGGAACTCGGCGGATTGATAGGGGCCATTCGGGATGAACCAGTCTTCCCACATGCCCTTATAGACCCACTTCCAGGCCGCCTTCCAGGGTTCCGGAATCTGAGCGGTCTTGCCGTCATCGGCCAGGAGCGAGCCGGCGCCGAAGAAGGTGCCCACCCCGCGCGGGTCGGTGTACTGGTTGAGGAAGCCGAACTGGACGATTTTCGTATTGTCAAAGTTCGGGCTGGTGGCATCATTGCCATTTTCGTCCACGGTCAGTTTCATCGCCACCTGGCGCAGGGTATCCATGTTCCATTCGGCGGTGGTGCCATCGGGCCAGACATACGGATCGCCGTACTTGGCAGGCGGGTAGTTCAGACCGGCCTCGTCGAACAGATCCTTGTTGTACAGGATGAACGACGGGAAGACGCCGAAGGGAATGCCCAACTGACCTTCTTCCTTCACATACAGGAACTTCACCAGTTCCGGATCGAAGTCGCTCAAATCATAATTATACTTGTCAATGAGCGGTTGCAGGTCAAGCCAGGCGCCCTTGAAGCTATCGCGTCCGCGAATGCCTACCGGCCCAACAATGCAGGGCGCGTTGCCGGCCGCAATCTGGGTGGCCAGGGTATCGTAGGCGACGTTGTTCTGGACGATCTCCAACACCAGTTCAATCTTATCCTGCGAGGCGTTGTATTCGTCCACCACAGCTTTCTGCGGCTCGAACGTGCCCTCATCTGAACCGGCGCCCAGACCAACGAACCAGCGCACTTTGACCCGGCCCGTCTCGGCAGGGGGTTGCGTGGCGGCTTCCGTTGGCGCCTCCGTTGGAGCCTCCGTAGCGGCTGGCGTAGGGGTCGCCTTTGGCCCGCAGGCGGCCAGCGCCATGCTGAGGACTACCAGCACAGAAAGGGCATAGAACAATTTGTTACGCATAGGGTTTCTTCTCCTGAACGAAAGGTATTAAGGGGTTAAAACGGAACAGTCAGCAGTGGGCGAAAGTTCATTAATTCTAGCCTTCTCACCTCCTTTACTGAGGGCAACGTGTGGGTAAAGAACATTTCGCGAGCCTGTTGGGAAACAGGCCTGCCATAGATGTGCTCACATTGTCATTCTATAGACGCAATGCCGGTAAAGCATGCAAATTTGTGCCCAAAACTAGTACGTTTGTAACGTACCTGCTTCCTGAGGGAACAGGTAAGTGCTGATGGAACGTGCCAAGCTTTCGGTGCGGGCAAACAGAGAACCGTAACGGAGCGCAAAGGGCAACGGCCGTTCGGTGCGGTTCAAGACGATGACCGCAATCTGTCCATCCGGGTTGAGAAAAGCGGTGGTTTCTAACTCATCCAGCGCCGAGGCGCTGATAATGCGCTGCGCCCCAGGCCGCACAAAACGCGCAATGTGTCCAATGTAGTAATAGGAACTCTGGTAAGAAATGATTCCCTTATGGGTATCGGCCATAATTGGAGCGCTGCAATAATTCCCCTTATGATTCGGACCGCCGCGCTGGTCCAGCAGCATGTTCCAGTCAATCCAGCCAACCGTCCAGTGATTCAAATCCTGAATCATGGAGCGGGCATAGCGCTCTCCCGTTTCCCAACTGCCATTGTGTGGCCCCCCTTCGACACTGCCTTCGGAAAATAAGAGGTGTTTTTCGGGATAGGCATCATGGGTCAACTGGACGTTCTCGAAATGGTCGCCCATGTACCAGTGGAATGCCGCGCCCCAGACGTAACGCGCCGCGGCCGGATCATCGTAAACGACGCTGGCGCGCGGATAAAGCAAATCGCGGTTGTGATCCCAAATCAAAAGCCGGACTCGCCCCAGCAGGCCAGCCCGTTCCAATGCCGGGCCGAGATAATCGCGCACGAAATCCCGTTCTTCCTCGGCAGTATAAATACAGGACTCCCAAACCTGCACCGCCAGCGGTTCATTCTGCACCGTCAGCCCCCAGATAGGGATGCCCTCCCGTTCATATTCCTGCACATAACGGACGTAGTAGCGCGCCCAGGCCTCGCGATACTCTGGCTTAAGTTTGCCGCCGTTATTCATCTGACCGTTTGTCTTCATCCACGCCGGCGGACTCCAGGGACTGGCTAATATCTTGAGCGGCTGACCGGCCAGACGCATGGCCTCCTTGATCATGGGAATCAACTGACGGCGGTCGTGGTCAATGGAAAAATGGTTCAATTCGACATCGCCCGGCACTTCCGTATAGGCATAACTGCCCAGCGAGAAATCGCAACTGTTGATATGCGTACGACAGAGGGTATAGCCATGTCCCTCGTCGGGGTCGAAGTACGCCTTGAGGATTTCTTCCCGTCGTTCTGGACTCAACTTGTAAAATGTATCCGCTGCCGCTTCCGTGAACGCGCCGCCAAACCCCTCGATGGTCTGGAAGCGGTGCCGGGCATCAACATGCACCAGAGGAAGAGGCACTTCCTCCTTTTGAAAGGGCAGCAATGGCTGTTCTGTCAGACGTTCGTCAGTATATTTGCAGGTGCGAAAGAGACGCGCATAAGCAGGCATAAGCCCATCCTGAAAGCAAAAGTAAATCAATTCTCCATGCAGAGTATAGAGAAACCTCGCTTTCTCTGCATGGAGAATTGTGCTCACCATTAGCACGGCTGTGACAGCCTTGCTCTGGCACTGGACGGTGGGGATAAATGGAGCAGGGGAAAAGAGGCGCCGGGGGAGAGGCCGCCTAGTGTTTACGCCGATAAGTCAAGGGCGACATCCCTACTTCGCGGCGGAAAACGCGACTGAAGTAGTTACTATCGGAGAAACCAACTTCAAGCGCGATTTCCGTCACGGTCATATGGCTGCCGGTCAACAGTTGTCGAGCGCGCTGAATACGATAACGATTCAGATATTGAATCAACGACAGGCCGGTTTCCTGCGTGAAACAGCGTGAAAGATAGCCTTCGCTGACGCCAATGTGCCGGGCAATCTCTTCGCGCCCGACAGGTTCGCTGTAGTGTTCGTGAATATAGGCCATTGCCTGACGGGTGAGGCGCTGCGCCTCGCTACGCAATCGGTGACGGCGCGTTAACGCCTCACGAATATGCCCCAGTGTCTCCGCCGAAGAGAACATGCCTTTGTGCAAAACGGCCGCGACGCTGTGGTTCAATCGCGCCATTTCCTCCTCGGTCAGAGCCTTGGCGCTGATGACAACGACCGGCACGGCGCGCGCCATCTCCAGTTTGTGCATGGCTTCCAGCACAGCGAAGCCATCCACTTCAGGCATCATCAAATCCAGCAGCACCAGATCGGGACAGACCGTCTGAAGTATCTGCAGCGCTTCTTTGCCTCCACCCGCCAGCAAAACGCGGTAATCGGGGAACTGCGTGCGTACCAGGCTGGCATGCGCTTCCAACACGCCGGGGTCATCGTCCACAATCAAAATCGTTTTGCCGCTCCTGCCTGTCTCTGCTTCGCCCCAACCCAGCCTCTGCAGGGTTCTCGCCAGTTCTAACGCGCCAACAGGCTTGGTCAGGTAATCCAGTTCCAGCAAAGCGCCGCGATCCTGCTCGGCCTGTAAGGCGTAAAACAACACGGTCACCTCGCTGGTAGCCGGGTGGGCTTTCAAGATGCGCACTGCCTCCAAGCAACGTTGATGGGTTTGCTGAACATCCAGCACCACGGCCATCGGCGGCGTTTGCCGCGCACGCTCCAGCCACTCGTCCTGTTCCCCCCACTCGACAACCGTCACCTCAAACCCCTGTTCTTCCAGATATTGCTGTAACGCTGGCGCGGAGTTGGGCTGCGGGGTAACGATCCAGACCGTAGCGGTCGGTTCTGCGCGCATGGAGACAGCCTGCAAGGTAGGGAGGGTGAAGAAAAAGGTAGCCCCTTCCCCTTCCACGCCAGAAGAGCGCACGCCGATCGTGCCGCCATGCATTTCCACCAACCGTTTGCAGATGGCCAGCCCTAACCCCAAACCGCCATACCCGCGCGTCGAGGTGCGTTCGGATTGACGGAACTCCTCGAAGATAATGCTCTGCTCTTCCGGCGGTATCCCTACCCCAGTGTCGCTGACCGAGACGGTGAGAAAGTCCTCTCCTGGCGTGACGCTCAGGCAAATTTTTCCTTTCTCCGTAAATTTGACGGCGTTGTTGATGAGGTTCAAGACCACCTGCCGCAAACGGGTGGGATCGCCCCAAACCAGCGGCAAAGCCGCCGGGAGGTTGGCCTCCCACTCCAGGCCACGTTCGCGCGCCAGTTTTTCCCCCACCACGATCACCGCCTCCAGCGCGCGCGCCAGGTCTAATGGTTCACAAACCAGACGGAGCTCGCCGCGCTCATCGCGCGCCAGATCGAGTACATCGTGAATCAAGCCCTCCAGATGTTGGGCTGTTGAATGGACGAGTTTCAAGTTTTCATAATCAAGAGGCTTTTGCTCGGAAGCCTCCTTCAGAATCACTTCGCTCAGGCTGGTAATCAGGCTGAGAGGGGTGCGCAATTCGTGACTGACCATCGAGAGAAAACGGCTTTTGAGACGACTGGCCTCTTCCGCCAACCGCTGGCTGGCCGCCGCCTGACGATACAAATAGGTGGTTTTCGTCAGCAGATGATCGCGCTCATCGAACAGCAAGGCGCCCTTGACCGAACTTCCTAACTGGCTGCGCAAGGCTTCATAAATAGCGCCATCACGAGGACCAATTTCAAACACCACGAAACCGATTTCCTCGCCCTGGAATTCTAACGCCTCCACTACCAGAATCTGCCGTTGCTGCCTCCACAACTCCGCCGGCAGGATATGGGCGGTAGGGTAGCGTTTCCTGCCTTCCGGTTGAGGTTGTCCGTGCGCGCTGACCGGAATCCACTGCACCCACTCCGCCGGTCGGTTAACCCCTTCGTAAAGAGCCAGATAACAATTGGCAATCCCAAGACGTGGCAAGTCGCGCCCCAGAATGGCCAGGAGGTTATCCAGATGAAAGGTGACCGCCATGGCCTGGCTGATCGCCCGCAGGACAGCCATTTGTTCGTTGATCTGCGCCCGTTTCTGAACCTGTTGTTGCAGAATCAATTCATTCAGGAACACCCGCGCCCGATGCCAGAGATTCTCGGCGCGCGCCAGCAAGGCCGGATACCGGCCAAGCACGTGATAGGCTTCGCGTCGCATCGCCGAGAGCACATTTTGCAGGTCTGCCACAGGTAGCTGCGCTTCCATTAACCGCCGCCCGGTCAGGTCAATGGCTGTCAGAAAAGTCCGGCCATCGTCGTCCTCGTTCAGGCTGTGACAGAACGCCTCCAGCCATTCTTCAGCGGTATGCGCAAAGGTCGGTTCGCTGCGCGGCGACATGGCACGTTGCATCTCGCCCAACAAGATCGCCCGCCGCGTTTCCAACAACGGATCGACGCGGGCCGGGAGCGAACGCGCCTGCTCTCCTGAGGCGGGTTCCGGCAAGGACATTCCTTCGTCCACGCGCGCAACGGCCTCAAACAAACAGCCACAGGAACGGCGTGTGATCAAGCGCGTCGGCAGAATCAGACGGGGCGGCACACTTCTCCCCTGATAATGAGCCAGCAAGGCCTCCAGCGCCAGATGACCCATCTTGCGTAAAGGCTGCCGGACGGTGGTCAGGGGAGGCATGCTGGTAGGCATTTCCACCGTATCATCAAAACCGACTACCCTGACCTGATAGGGTACCCGCAGCCCGCGTTCCCCTAACGCGGCCATGGCGGCCAGCGCCATGTTGTCATTCGCCGCAACCAGCGCATCAAAAGCAACACGGCGCTCATCCAGCAGTACCCGCACCCCATCCCGCCCGCCGGCCGGCGACCAGTCAAAAGGCTGGTAGATTAAATCCGCATCGGCGTTCAAACCGTGCGCGCGCATCTCATCCAGATAAGCCTGGAAACGTTCCTCGGCATCGGGGTTGCCGGGCGGCCCCTGGAGGAAAGCCAGTCGCTGGCACGCATGGATTTCAATCATGTGCCGCACCAGCGCCCGCATGCCATCATAATTGTCCACCAAAAGCGATGTGACAGCGTCTTCGAGAGGCAGGCCAATATTCACCAGCGGTAAAGCGCCGAACAGTTCCTGCGGCAGATTGGAAATGGTAGGATTGACGACAATGATTCCATCCAGCGCCGGCGGCCGGATTTGCTGCTGCAGCGAACGGTTGCGCGAGAGATCATAAATGTCCACATCGCCGAAACCCACCAGATTTACATCCAATGTTTCTGCCGCCTCCACCGCCCCCCACCAGATTGGGCCGCTATAGGGATTGCTCAACCCCCAGGTCACGATAAAACCGAACGTGGGCCGCGTGCGCCTCATCCCCCCTCCTGACGGGCGTTCCTCAGAGCGACTCGGGATAATTGGCATAGCCAGTAATCCGCTATCCGGCGAACGTACCCTCACACATCCAGATTGCGTACCGCTTTCGCGTGGGTCTGAATAAACTTGCGCCGCGGATCGACCGCGTCGCCCATCAGCATATCAAACGTGCGATCGGCCTCGGCGGCATCCTCAATGGTCACCTGCAGTAGCGTCCGATTGGCCGGATTCATGGTGGTATCCCACAGTTGTTGTGGGTTCATCTCGCCCAACCCTTTGTAGCGCTGAATACTGACCTTATCGGCGCTGACGCCCAGCGACTGGAGGACTTTCTCCTTTTCAGCCTCGCTGTAGGCGTAATGCACCTGATTTTTGTACGCAATGCGGTAAAGCGGCGGTTGGGCGATATAGAGATGACCCTGTTCAATGAGTTGGGGCATGTAGCGGAAGAAGAAGGTCAGCAGCAGGGTGCGGATGTGCGCCCCATCCACGTCGGCATCGCTCATAATGATCACCCGTCCGTAGCGCAGACCGGAGAGGTCGAAATTATCCCCCACGCCGGTGCCCAGCGCCGAGATGATAGCCTTGATTTCATTGCTGGAGAGAATTTTATCCAGACGGGCGCGTTCCGTATTCATGATTTTGCCGCGCAGGGGCAGAATGGCCTGAAAGTGTCGGTCGCGGCCCTGTTTGGCGCTGCCACCTGCCGAATCGCCTTCCACAATGTAGAGTTCGGTGTGGGCGACATCGCGCTCCGAACAATCGGCCAGCTTGCCGGGCAGGGTCAGCGATTCCAGCGCCGACTTGCGGATCACCAGATCGCGCGCCTTACGCGCCGCATCGCGCGCCCGCGCCGAAGTCAGGCATTTTTCCACAATGGCCTTCGCCTCGCGCGGATTTTCCTCCAGAAACGTGCCAAAGACCTCCCCCACCACCTGAGTCACGTAAGTTTGCACCTCAGGGTTCATCAACTTGACCTTGGTCTGACTCTCAAACTGGGGGTCAGGATGCTTGACCGAGATGATCGCCGTCAGCCCCTCGCGGGTATCGTCGCCGGAGAAGTTCGCTTCCGCTTCCTTGAGCAGGCCGTTCTTGCGGGCGTAGTCGTTGATGACGCGCGTCAGGGCAGTGCGCAGTCCGGTCAGGTGCGTGCCGCCGTCCACCGTGTTGATCGTATTCGCAAAGGCATAGACCGACTCGGCGTAGGAATCGGTGTACTGAATGGCAACCTCAATGCCGATTCCTTCAATCTCCTTTTCGGCGGAAACGACCGGATGCAGCGTCGCGCGATTGCGGTTTAGATAACGCACAAACGAGGCAATGCCGCCCTCAAAATAAAAGGTCATCTGGCGATCCGAGCGCTCGTCAACCAGGCGGATGGTGACCCCGCGCGTGACGAAAGCCATCTCGCGAAAGCGCTGCACCAGCGTCTCGAAACGATAATCAATTTCATTGGTGAAGATCAGCGGATCGAACTTAAAGGTGGTCTTGGTGCCGGTATCGTCCGGACGGGTCTTGCCAATTACCTTCACGGCCTCTTGCGGCACGCCGCGCTCGTAGCGCTGGAAGTAAATTTTCCCTGCGCGACGGACTTCCACTTCGCACCATTCCGAGAGCGCGTTGACGGCGCTCACGCCAACGCCGTGCAGGCCGCCGGAAACCTTGTAGCCGCCGCCGCCGAACTTACCGCCGGCGTGCAATTTGGTCATCACCACTTCCAGAGCCGAGCGCTTCTCGGTAGGATGAATATCCACTGGAATACCGCGCCCGTTGTCCGTCACAGAGACGCTGGAATCGGGATGAATCACGACCTCAATGCGCGTACAGGCGCCGGCCAGCGCCTCGTCAATCGAGTTGTCCACCACCTCATATACCAGATGGTGCAACGCCTTGACGTCAGTGCCGCCGACGTACATGCCGGGGCGGCGGCGCACCGCCTCCAGCCCCTCCAAAACCTGAATGCTGGTGGCATCATAGTTGCCGATTACTGCCATATCGTCTTCCACTCCGTCCACGGTTCAGGCATTGGCCGAGCGCGCCGAGGCGCGCAAACGTTCCAACACAGCCTGCAACCAGAGATTGGTATCCCGATAGTACACAAAACTGGCCGCCAGCAGCGAGGTGGTGATGAACGCATGGCCGACAATCCCCACCAGCATCCACCACGAATTTTCGGCAGGCACGCGCCAGAGGTAGGCCGTCCCCTCACTGATGATAAACGCCAGAGCCAGGAACAAACCGCTGCTGGGCAACGTGTAGCGCACCATGTGCCAGCCCTTGAGCAGGGAAAGGAAGGTATTGTGTTGTTCAGCATAGATGCCGTGCGGCGAGAAGAACACCGGCAGAGCCAGCCAGACGGCAAACAGGCTGATCAGAAAGAGCATCCCCTGCCCCAGCCAGGGGTTGAGGGCGGTAAAGAGACTCAACACCATCAAGGCCGGCAATCCCACCGTCAGCAGCAGGGATGACCAGAAGAGCGAGAGCAATATCGTCCAGCCCATGCTTTTCCAGATCGAACGCCCTTTGAGATTCAGGGTCGCGCCCGAAATCCAGTGAAAGTACAGGCTGCCCAAACACCAGCCCGTGAGAACCAGCAAGGGGATATACCCCAACAGGGCAAACACCGAGGGACTTTCTACCAGTGGAGCCGCCCCAAAAGGCGTCTCCAGCGGCTGCCGGCTGAACATCAGGCTGGTCACGCCAAGCGGGAAAGTACGCAGCAAGGAGAATAGATTGAAACGCGCCAGCGCCTCCAGAATCGCCTGACGCGCCGCCGCCACCTCGGCCAGACTCGGCCCGGCAGGCAGCTGGAAGAGCGGCGTGCGCTCCACCACCGGCGCCAGCAAACGATACAGACGCAAATGCGGCCCCAGCCACAACCACATATCCAGCAACAACGGTGGCAAAATCAGCCCAATGCGGTTGGCGACAATGTCAAAACCGCTGGCCAGGGTCGCTATCAGGCGCGGCGGTGGCGGGAGTTGAGGAGATTGTGTTTCCATACCATGATGATTTTACCACACCCTCGAAAAATAGTGCATTTGTTCTATGTTTTATCACCCTGTCAGCAGAGCCGTACCATGGCCCCGCAGGCCAGGCCTCTTCTCCCCTGCGAATCGCCTTCCACGATGGCCAGGCAGGCAATCATGAAGCGCAGGATAACACTCCTCGTTCCAGGCATTCCCTTCATCATGCTTTTCAGCAATTCCTGCGGGTCACGATTTAGCCCCGTCTCAAAACCGTTGTGGAGTAACAACCTACCCACTATCCATCCTTGTCATTGCGAGCCGCCGCAGGCGGCGAAGCAATCCCCTTGCTTGCCGGGAGATTGCTTTCCCCACGCTGCGCTCGGGACATGCGCTACGCTCGCAATGACAAGAGGCAGAGGGTTCTCCATTAGCCATGGTAGGTAGTTACGTTGTGGATGTCATGGCGAGGAGCGTTCTTTGCGACGAAGCAATTCCCAGGCGGTCCATTTCGCCTGATAAAGGGGAGTGCTTCGCCAAAAAACGGCTCGCCATGACATGGCTGAGTAGGTACTCCTGCGGTACAATTGGACAGAACCCGCAAGGCCAGCCTTACGCTTTGCGCGTGCATGGCTGCTGACAAAACCTCTATCTATCCCGCGGAGAATTTTCTTATGCCGAAAGACGTTGAAACTCGCGTGAATGAACTTCTGGCGCAGTTGACTCTGGCCGAGAAGGTCTCGTTGCTATCCGGCCGGGACATCTGGAACACGATGCCCATTGAACGCCTGGGCATCCCCTCTCTGGTCATGACCGACGGTCCGCATGGGGTACGGGCGGCGAACCCGGAAGTGGGTCGCCGGACTGGGCCGGCAACGGTTTTCCCCAGCGGTGTTTCCATGGCGGCTTCATGGAACACCAGATTGATGGAGCGCGTCGGGCAAGCCCTGGCGGAGGAGACGCGCGCCATGGGCTGTGATATTCTCTTGGGGCCGTGTGTAAACATTGTCCGTTACCCTCTGGCGGGGCGCAACTTCGAATCACTTTCCGAAGACCCCTATCTGGCCGGGCAAATCGCCATAGCCTACATTCGTGGCCTGCAAAGCCGGGGAGTGGGCGCTTCGCTCAAGCACTATGCCGCCAACAATCACGAGACAGAGCGCTTTCGCGCCAGTTCAAACGTGGACGAACGCACGCTGCGCGAAATTTATCTGGCCCAGTTCGAAATGGCCGTCAAAGAAGCGCAACCCTGGACCGTGATGTGTTCCTACAACCGCATCAACGGCGTCTACGCCAGTGAACATGAATCCCTGCTGCGGAAAATTCTGAAAGAAGAATGGGGGTTTCAGGGGGCGCTCATTTCAGACTGGGGAGCAACTCACAACGGCTTCCAGGCCATCGCCGCAGGTCTGGACCTGGAGATGCCAGGGCCAGCGAAATACATGCGTCTGGTGGGGGAAGCCGTTCAGAACTGGCAAATTGATCCCTCGTTGGTGGACGAGGCCGCCCGGCGTGTGCTGCGGCTGGTGTTCCTTTCCGGACGCATGGACGGGAAAGTGTCGCCGGGAGCCGTGAACACCCCTGCTCATCAGGCGCTGGCGCGTGAACTGGCGGAAGAGGCCATTACCCTGCTCAAGAACGATGGGCACATCCTGCCCCTGACAAACAGGATACGTTCCATGGCCATTCTGGGGCCGAACGCGGCGGAGGCCGTCATTGAAGGCGGTGGCAGTTCGCGCGTTGAACCTCCTTACCGTGTCAGTCCACTGGAGGCCCTGCAGAAGATGCTCGGGAAGCAGGTCCGCCTTGAATACGAACAGGGCTGCGATAACTACGATGAACCGTTCGATGTGCCTTCGGCCTGGTTAGGCGGCCAAGGCCTGACCGCCGAATTCTTTGCCTCTTCCGACTTCAGCGCCGCGCCGCTGGACAGGCGAGAGGGGATGAGGCCAGAATTCTGGTACCACGTCAACTGGTCAGCCGGGAAACTGACGCCGATGGCCGCCCGTTGGAGCGGGACGCTCACTTTGCCACAGCCGGGCCAGTATCGTTTCGTCCTGCGCCATGCCGGTCACGTGCGCCTGTATGTGGATGATCACCTGATAGCGGAAAGCGAAGCGCACTCTGAGCAAGGGGGGCGGTTGGATGTCCAGCGCGAACTGACCGGCGGCGCGCACACGATCAGGCTGGAATACGTGCGCCGTCATGACGAAGAGATTATGGCGTACCGGCTTGGGGCAGGCCAGGTCTTCCCGGCCGATGCCGACCCGCGCCTGGCGCGCGCCGTGGAACTGGCGCGGAATTGTGATGTGGCGCTGATCTTCGCCGGCTATCCGGAGGGGTATGAGAGCGAGGGCAGCGACCGCCCACACATGGACTTAACGGGCGGCCAGAACCGTTTGATTGAGGCCGTCGCCGCCGTTAACCCCAAGACGGTGGTGGTTCTGAACGTCGGCGCGCCGGTGACCATGCCCTGGGTGGATAAAGTCGCGGCTATCCTGCTGGCTTACTATCCCGGGCAGGAAAGTGGCAATGCCATAGCCCGCGTGCTGCTGGGCAAAGTCAACCCATCCGGCAAATTGCCGGTGACCTTTCCCAGGCGTTTACAGGATAGCCCGTCCTATCTTAACCGCCCTTATCCGGGCTGCCGTGCGGTCAACTACGGCGAAGGCATCTTCGTCGGTTACCGTTATTTCGATTCCGCCCAGGTCGAGCCGTTGTTCCCCTTTGGGCATGGCCTGTCTTATACGACGTTCGAGTATAAGGGGCTGAAAATACCGCGCAAGGTGAAGAAAGGGCAGGCAGTGACGATTTCGCTCACCGTCACAAATACGGGAAGCGTGGCCGGCAAGGAAGTCGTTCAGGTATATGTGGCCGATGTCGCGGCCTCGTTGCCTCGTCCTCCCAAGGAATTGAAAGCCTTTGCCAAGGTGGACCTGAAGCCCGGTCAGAGCCAGGAGATCGTCTTCACGCTGGATGAACGTGCACTTTCGTTCTACGATCCGCATCGCCGCGCCTGGGTGGCAGAACCGGGCGAATTCGAAGTGCTGGTAGGGACTTCGGCGCGCGATATTCGTCTGAAAGGCAGTTTTACATTGACGGAATAGCCGCTTCTTGGCCGGCCCGGCGACCTCAGGGCAGGCTGGCGATCAGCGAGGCCAGGTCTTCGGCGATGAAATCAGGCGGCGGGTTCCAATCTGCCGCCTGCGCGCGCGGAGTGACTCCGCTCAATACCAGAGCACAGGGGAAGCCTGCGGCCTGAGCGGCGGCAATGTCCGTTTCCAGCCGATCGCCAACTACCAGCGTTGCCTCTCTGGAGGTGCCCAGTCGCTGCTGCGCCAGGGTGAGCAAGGGAGAGGCAGGCTTGCCGGCATAGACTGGTTCAATGCCAGTGGCCGTGACAACAACCGAAATCCATGCTCCCGCCCCCGGTATCTCGCCGCGCGGGGTCGGGAACGTCCTGTCGGGATTGGTGGCATAGAAGGGCCGTCCACGCCGAACGAGCAAGGTGGCCTCCACCATTTTGCGAAAGTTGATTTCCCGATCAATGCCCATGACAACAATCTCTGCCTGTTCTGCCTCATCTACCCCCACCACGTCGAACCCCTTTTCCTGCAACGCGGCGAACAGGCCGATTTCGCCGATGGCAAAGACGCGGCGGCCATGCGGCGGCACAAAACGCTGCGCCAGCAACTCAGCCAGCGCCAGCGACGAAGTGACAACCTGCCAGGGTTCAGCCGGGATACCGAAGGCCGCCAGACGCGCCACATACTGCTCCGGCGTACGCGTGCCGTTGTTGGTCGCGAAGGCAAAGCGCAGCCCACGCGCTCGTATCTGAGCAAAGATAGCCGCCAGGTCGCCAATCGGAGCCTCGCCGCGCCAGAGCACGCCGTCCATATCCAGAATGAGGGATTGGATTGTCGCAGCCATCATCGGTTCTCCTGACCTTTACTGCACTCTCTTGAAAACAGACCCTAAAGGCAGTCGCCTTTAGGGTCTGGAACGCGGGAAGTGCGCCCGAGGCGCTTACTTCTTCTCAGCAGGGACTTCCAGCACCTGATCGACCAGACCGTATTTGACCGCCTCCGCCGGCTCCAGATAGAAATCGCGGTCGGTGTCGCGTTCAATCACTTCCAGCGGCTGACCGGTGTGTTTGGCCAGGATTTCGTTCAGCCGGCTTTTCAGACGCAAGATTTGCTTGGCCTGAATTTCAATGTCGGTGGCCTGGCCCTGCACCCCGCCCAGGGGTTGGTGCATATGGATCGTGGCATTCGGCAGGGCATAACGCCGCCCTTTCGTTCCGGCAGCCAGCAAGACGGTGCCAAACGAGGCGGTCACTCCCACGGCCACCGTGCTGATCGGGTTGGAAATCATTTGCATCGTATCATAAATCGCCAGGCCCGAGTAAATGACGCCGCCTGGGGAGTTAATATACATCTGAATTTCCCGTTCCGGGTCTTCGCGATTCAAAAAGAGCAATTGCGCCACTACCAGGTTGGCAATCTGATCATCAATCGGCATGCCAACAAAGATAATGCGCTCCTTGAGCAAGAGCGAGTAAATGTCGTAGGCGCGTTCCCCACGACCAGAAGTCTCGATAACCATCGGGATTACATTGCGAACTTTCGACAGGGACATGAGCAATCTCCATTCGTGAACAGTAAAGGGTACGCTTCGTCAGGAGGAAGGCGATGAGGCGGGCGTTTCGGGCACTTCCGCCTCGGCGGGCTCAGCTACGGACTGCGCCTCGTCTGCGGCTGCCGGTTCCGGCGCCTCGCCGCGCCCGATAGCTCGCAGACGTTCGAAGGCCTGCTCCATGTAGGCCTCGAGGAAGGCCCGCCGAAGCATGTCCTGGGTTTCCTGCGTGGTCAGCTGCGGCATTTTCTTTTTACCGGCGGATTGTGTTTTCGACTCAAGCCACTCGTGCAGCTGTCGCCCAAAGGCCTGCCGCACCTCGTCTGCAGGCACATCCAGATTTTCCTGTTCGATAACTTTGCCCAGGACCAGCTGGCGCTCCAGAAAGTCTCTGGCGCGCGGTTCGATCTCATTCTTGACGAATTCTTCGAAGGTCATTTGCCGCCTCTGGAGGTGGGTTTCCAGGTCCAGACCATCTTCGGCCAGTTCCTGCTTTGTCTCCTCCAGCGCCAACGTGACGCTTTCTTCCAACAACTGCGGCGGGTACATCACGGTCGCCTGGCGGCGAATTTCTTCCAGCACACGATCCGCATAGGCATCATCATATCTGGCCTTTGAATATTGCTGCAACCAGGTTCCCCAATGGCGGCGCAAGGCCTCCACGGTCTCAAAATCACCGATTTCTCTGGCAAAGTCGTCGTTTAATTCGGGCAATTCGACAGCCAGAATCTCGCGTATGGTTACCTCATGCACGATCTCCTGGCCGCGCACCGCCTCATTACCAGAATAGTCATCAGGGTAGCGGTATCGAATCGTTTTGCGTTCACCCACGCGCAGGCCAATCAACTGCGAAGAGAAACCCGGGAAGGGCATTTCCCCAGGATAAGTGCGTTCCAGCACCAGTACGAACGACGGCTTTTCCTCCAGCAAGGGCTTCGCGTCGGGGGATGAGTCGGCCTTACGGAAGGCGATATCCAGGGTAACAAGGTTACCCGGCTGAACCGGGCAGTCGTCAGCAACGCTGTGGAATGTTGCTCGCTTGAACCGAAGCGCGTTCAGGAAGACTTCCACTTGCTCATCCGTGGGCGGTTTCCATTCATAGGGCACGCGTACCGAGCGGTAATCTCCCAGCGTCACCTGCGGAGGCTGGGGCACGACGAACGTCAGGCGCAGCGGATCGCCCTCCTCAACGTTGGTCAGGGAGCCAGCGGCTGGCGGATGCAGGTCAAGTTCCTTGATTACCGAAGGGTAGATTTCCTCTGCGAGCAAGTCAATGGCTTCTTCGCGGATGGCATCTTCCCCAACATGTTGCACCACCATCGCATAGGGCGCATTCCCTGGCCGAAAACCGGGGATTTTTACGCGCTTCGAAATGGCACGCGCGGCGCGTTGCATGGCTTTCTGGAACTGTTCCGCTTCGATGGTGACATGGATGGTAAGTTGACAATCATCGCGGGGTTGCGTTTCAATGTTCAACGGAGAGCCTCTCAAAAATGGAATTCACAGGAATCTCCAGTGGGGAAGGCGGGATTTGAACCCGCACGCCTTGCGGCACATGATCCTAAGTCATGCCTGTCTGCCCATTCCAGCACTTCCCCGACTGGTTGGGAGCATGTGTGGGCGAAATTATAAGCGCGAGAGGGGCGGGCGTCAACCAGGGGCGTTCTACGATCGTGTCCACGCCAGAGTTGTCTGCCGGAGGCCAATGGCGATGACCGCGTTCTCCAGCGTAAGACGCCTTTTCAGGCCATCGGCTCAGCCGGGTGGGAAAGCCGCCCTATCAAGACCCTGCCAGACCCTGCTCGGTCAGTCTGGTATCGGGATTCCCGACAACATTTGCGGGCGCGCAATACTCCACAAACACGCCGCCGTCAGGGCTTTTCAGCGTTCCGCCTGTCATTGCGAGGCGGCAACAGGGCCACGCCGAGGCTCGTCCGAGGTACCGCCGCAGCAATCCCCTGGCGAGTCTCACGAATGCTCTTGTTGCTTTGGGGGAACTTGAGATTGCTTCGCCGCCTTCGGCGGCTCGCCATGACACGGATAGGTAGTTACCGGGCGGGTGTGTGCTTTTGAGTGCGGCACATTATTTTCGGGAAAACGTCATTCCCTGCCATGATCGCATTGGAGGGCGAACCATCAACGAATGCCGGACCACCAATAAACGAACAGCCGCGTCGCATTCGTTGATTCAGTGTCCTGTGCAAGGTATACGGTACAAGAGATGGCACAATTGCCACGCCCGTGTTCGGTGAAGAAAAAGGCTCGCCCTGGCTGAGCAAGGCGAGCCTCTGCATTTTTCGATGAGCGTTGGCACTTACTTCTGAAAGATAGTTCTGAAGAGGGTGTCTTTATCAATTGGCCGTGTGCAGAAGAACCAGTCGTAGCATTTTACATCTTTCTCTTTGCCTTCCATGCGGTCCTTGGCTACGCCGCACGAACCGGGGGGCGGGACGATGACGTCATCGCCGGGCCGCCAGTCAGCAGGAGTGGCCACGCCGAAGGCATCCGCGGTTTGCATGGCGATCAGGGCACGGTAAAGTTCGTCGAAATTGCGCCCCAGGCTGAGAGGATAGTAAATGATGGCGCGGATGATGCCCTTCGGGTCAATGAAGAAGACGGCGCGCACGGCTTTGGTCGAACTCTCGCCGGGCTGGATCATGCCATACTTGCGGGCCACTTCCATGGTGATGTCTTCAATGAGCGGGAACTTGACCTCGACATTTTTCATGCCCTTGTATTCGATTTTCTCTTTGATGGTGCGCAGCCAGGCAATATGGCTGTAAAGGCCGTCCACGGAGAGGCCGACCAGCTTGCAGTTGGCCTGGGCAAACTTTTCCTCCAGGGTGGCAAAGGTCATGAATTCCGAGGTGCAAACAGGGGTGAAATCAGCCGGGTGGCTGAAGAGAATGACCCAACTGCCCTTGTAATCTTCAGGGAAATTAATCGGGCCTTGGGTGGTGACGGCCTTGAAGGCCGGGGCCGGGTCGCCGATACGCGGCATAGGGGTGATAGGGGTTTCAGGGGTATCCATTTTTCTTTCTCCTTTTTACTTGGAACGGTTGAAAATTCACGAAACTCCGGATGGTTGACAGGTGGGACAAAGCCCATAGAACATCAGGCATGCCCCAAGCAGTTGATAGCCCGACGTGCGGCGGACTGTTTCGTCCAGGCCAGACAGGCAATCGCAGGGAACGTCCACAATCCGATGACAGCGAATGCAGGCCAGGTGAAGGTGCGGCGAGATGTTCGCGTCATAGTGAACCGTGTTGTCGCCAGCGTGCCCGAGAGCATTGACCTGTCCTAACTCGACCAGCGCCTTGAGCGTGTTATAGACCGTCATTGGCGAGAGCGAGGGATAGCGGGAACGCAGGTGCTCGTAAATCATCACCGCCGTGGGGTGATCTTTGCTCTCCAGCAGGAACTGGCAGATGGCAACGCGCTGGGGCGTCAGGCGCAAGCCGGCTTGTTTCAGGGAGGCAGTGAGAGATAAGGAGGACATAATCTATATTAATTATTTATTTGTATTTATTATAGTTTATAAAGAGCGTTTTGTCAAGATCGCCCCG
>Ga0315298_1001586_pt1 | contig 41100 bp, 35 predicted proteins | sample WHS_1_MG_FD_203077 | JGI IMG/M metagenome (GOLD analysis project Ga0315298, IMG submission 203077) | Extremophilic microbial mat communities from Washburn Hot Springs, YNP, Wyoming, USA - WHS_1_MG | ecosystem: Environmental > Aquatic > Thermal springs > Hot (42-90C) | place: USA: Wyoming... | reverse complement strand
CCGGTATCAGGAAGGGTGCTGGCGCCAACAGAGGCTCTCTAACGCCTCGTCGTCCTTGAGAAAACCAGGCAAGCGGGGCCTAGTCAGTATTACCCCACTCTTGTTCAACACTCTCCCTTCGCTCACTTGACTAGTCCCGTGGCTGATGCGATAATAGGCTCGCTTTGTTGATCGCCCCCATCTGCCTCTGTGGCTACGTTGTGTGGGGTGTCTTGGGGCAGTGGCTTCTGCTCTTATCACCAACCAAGGCTGTGCTAGCCTTTCACCGCCTAGGAGAAGAGGGCCTCCCAGCCCAAGGCTTGGACGGTGATCTCCTCGACGCGCGGTCAAAGAGGCCGCGCCGTCAGGCCTCTCAACGTCGAGATTTAGTGCTAGACAAAACGAAAGTGGCACTCAGCACCGGTTGCCGGTTTGAAAAACCGCTTTGGTGCCCAACGATTGTTGATCCGATCCGAAACTAGGGGGTGCTTCAGTCCGGTATGTGGTGGATTCCGGCCTTCGGGGACCGGAACGACGGAACCATTCCCTCGTTGACCCGGTCCTTTCGCAGAAGGACGAGGGTCCAGAAGAGAAAGGAGTAAAGAGAAATGGCTGGTGAGCAGCTTCTTTCGCAGATCCACGGCGAGAAATGCTGGCCCTCGGTAGAGAAGATATCCCCGTGCGAGGAAGCCTGCCCAGTTCAGGCCGATATCCCGAGCTACGTGATGGCCATCGCCCAAGGGAAGACGAAGGAGGCTCTTGCGATCATTCGGGAGTCTCTTCCACTTCCGGCGGTCTGCGGACGGGTGTGCCACCACCCTTGTGAGGCGGCCTGTAACCGTGCGAAGGTCGACAAACCGATCGCTATCCAGTGGCTCAAGCGTCTTGTCGCCGATCTAGAGATCCAGAATGGTGCGGTAGTGCCGGAGCCCTATCCGCGTACCAAGAAGGAGCGCGTCGCCATCGTCGGCTCAGGGCCGGCCGGACTCACCGCAGCCTACGACCTCGTCAAGGAGGGGTACGCCGCGACTGTCTTCGAAGCCCTTCCCGTGGCAGGAGGCATGCTAGCGACCGGTGTGCCAGAGTTTGTGCTCCCAAGAAACGTCCTCAAGGCTGAGATCGACTACCTCGTAGCCTCAGGCGTAGAGATCCGCCTGAAGCGGCGTCTGGGCAAGGACTTCACTTTGGACGAGCTAAGGAAGGTCGGCTACCGGGCCGTGCTACTCGCTACGGGTGCCCACCGCAGTGCCACGCTGAGCATCCCGGGCAGTGACCTCAGGGGCGTTTACCATGGGCTACCTTTTCTGACCCAGGTTGCGCTGGGGGACCGACCGGATCTTGGCCGGCGAGTGGTGGTCATTGGCGGCGGTAACGCAGCCATAGACGTTGCCCGTGCCGCCGTTCGCCTTGGGGCAGCGGAAGTGCACCTTGCCTGTCTGGAGTCTCGGAGCCAGATGCCGGCCTTTCTCTGGGAGATCGAGAAAGCGGAGAGGGAAGGGGTAAAAATCCACGCCTCGCTAGCGCCGCAGGAGATCGAAGGGCTTCGTGGTCGAGCGGCAAGCGTCAACTTCAAGCGGGTGAGGAAGTTCACGACGGAGGGGAACGGCCGGATCAGTTGGACGTTGATGGAAGGCCCTGGCAGCGATTATACGATCCCTGCAGACGCCGTAATCATTGCCATTGGCCAGGCGCCGGACGCGTCCTTTGCCGACGGGCAAATCACCATCGGACCACGCGGCGCGATCGTGGTCGATCCAGACTCTATGGCCACCAACGTTCCAGGCGTGTTCGCCGTGGGCGATGCCGTCCGAGTAGTCGGCACCGTCACCGAATCCATCGCTGCTGGCCATCAGGCAGCTGGCGCGATCATGACCTACTTTGGCGAACAACCCGCGTGGAAGAGGCCGGCAGCCAAGGAGGTCTTCCGCATAGAAGAGAAGGAGATACCTCCCTACTTGCAGCGAAAGCCCCGTTGGCAGATGCCCTCGCTGGCGACCGAGGATGCCGCGCGTTCGTTCGCCGAAGTTCAGGTTGGCTATCCCCTGGCTGTGGGCATTGAGGAAGCACGCCGCTGCCTGAACTGTCGCATGTGCGGAAACTGCATCTTTGGGCGGGGGCAAATTTGCTTTGAGCAGAGCACCCGGCTGCTGCGCTAGGGTATTATCCGTTGCCCAATAGATGTTCTAACGTATAAACGTTCCAACGTTTCACTCATCAAGGAGGCAGAGAAATGGTGCAGACCAAACGGCCCATGTCCTTCGAACTAAATGAGGAGATGCTCAAGCTCCTGGGAGATGAATTTGGTGCCCAGGTAATCGCCGCCAAGTTTGCCGAGGCCGTGGCCGGCAAGAAAGGTGCCGAAATCGAAGCCGCCAGTAAGTCCCTGTTTGAGGAGTATGGTCGAGAATTCGGCCAACGGACGGTACAACTTGGTCAGGAGTACTCAGATCGAACCTGGGAAACACTCCAGGCTGCCGCTGATTCGACCGGCACCCTGAAGTTTGGCCTCTTTCCTCAGAGGTTCCTGGAGATCGCCTATCTGGCCACCCAAGATATCTCGACCTTGCCAATTCTAGAGTGCTGGTCTCAGCGGCTAGTGTACCAGTTGGTGGAGTGCAGCACATACAAGTTGATGAAGGAGAAAGCTGGTGAGGAAGCAGTAGCCAGCCTCCCTTGCCGCCACGGTTGCCTAGCCTTGGTCGAAGCTATCCATCAGGAACTGGGCATTGATGCGGCGATCGAGATGACGGCGGATATGAACAAGGATGCTCGCTGCGAATTCACAGTGAGGAAGATCTGACTAGTTCTGAGTTATTCGGCATCTGTTATCTAGACACCAGATCTATTGGGGGTGGGGAAACAGGCCCCCAACAACGGGCAGCTACTAGCCTCGCTCGAGCAGTGAGCATAGTCTCCGTCTGTTGATTGGAGCTATGGCGACGACAATCATTGATCTTCATACCCATACCCGCTGGGGCTCGCAATGTGCCTACATGACGCCCGACGAGTTGGTCCAGCGGGCAAAGGCCATCGGCCTTAATGGGGTCTGTATAACAGAACATAACCAGTTGTGGAGTCCGGAAGCCATCGAAAGTCTCTCTCGCCGACATGGTTTCCTGGTTATCGGTGGCGTAGAGGTCAGCACCGATGTCGGAGAAATCTTAGTTTTTGGCCTGCACGAATCGGTGGTAAGGGTCTACGACTCTCGAGAGTTGAGGGAGATGGTCGACCGGGCAAATGGTGCGATGGTCGCCGCGCATCCATTTCGTGGTTTAGCAGTACCGTCCCCATCGAACTCGGAACATGGTCTCAGTGTGGAGGACGGTATGCGGCGACCTGTGTTCTCCGTAGTCGAAGCCATCGAGGTCTACAACGGCATGGCCGGCCACTGGGAACAGAGGTTTGCCGGTGAAGTGTCGGCTCGCCTCAAGCTAGGAGGTACCGGTGGGAGCGATGCGCACGCCGTCTTGGGTGTAGGTTCCGGTGTGACTATCTTCGATGGGGAGATCCGGTCGGAGGAAGATTTAGTCGCGGCACTCAGAGTCGGCCAGTTCAGGGGCGCGGACGGCCGGCGTCTGCCCGAACTGAGGCTGCGTGGATAGGGGCTAAGATGAAGCTGCAAGACAAAGTAGCGATGGTGATCGGCTGCGGCGGGGCGATTGGGCGCGCTACTGCGCTCCGCTTTGCCGAAGAGGGCGCCAAGGTAGTGGCCACTGATCCGAGCCTGGCCACTGCGGAGGCCGTCACGGAGAAGCTGGAACAGATCCGAGGCCGACGGCAAGCACGCGCTTATCAGCTTGACGTACGCAACAGGGACCAGATCGAAGGAGCTCTGGCAAAGACTATCGATTGGTTCGGACATATCGATATCCTCGTGAACACCGCCGGTCTGCGACGTGACGAAGCTTTCCACGCGATGACCGAAGAAGACTGGGATACCGTGATCGAAGTTCATCTCAAGGGGACGTTCAACTGCTCCCAGTTAGTGCAGCGGTACATGATTGAACGAAATTATGGGAAGATCATCAACTTCTCATCTCCTTTCCCCACCTCGCTACGCCGCACAGAAATCGCCAATTACGCCGCAGCTACCGCGGGAATCGAAGGGTTTACCAAGGCGCTGGCTAGCGAGCTTGGAAAGTACAATATCAATGTCAACTGCATTGCGCCAGACTTCGTAGATTCGGCGATGATCCGCGATGCGGCACGACGTGTTGGGATGTACCTTGACGACTTCACTAAAGCGGCGCTTCCACAGATTCCTCTGCGGCGTCTGGGCAAGCCCGAAGAAGTTGCCGGCGTAGCCCTTTTCCTCGCTTCAGATGACGCCGGCTTCGTTTCCGGTCAGACGATCAGAGTGACCGGCGGTGCTTGAGAGCGGTATCTCCCTAGTGGAGGACAGAGGGGGTGAGACGGCATGCATGAGGGTCATGACCCAGACGACGGCGCCGAGCACGAGCGCTTTTGGTCAGAAGGGTTCAAGGAAGTAATCCGCCAGCACGTCGGCCAAAAGGTGACGACAGATCTCTTGGGCGAAAAGGCTTTCATCAACCTCTACCAAGAGCGCTATGGCGTGCGATACAAGACCTTTGAAGACTTCGCGAGAAGGATCGGCGAGATGGTGACCATCGGCGCCGAGAACGGTGCCGACGACGCTTTTGACGAGATCAATGGCGCGTTTCTTGGCGAAGCGCCGTTGCCTTATCCGCGGCGCTACGCTCGTTATAGCTGGCCGGAGGCTTTCAGTGAGGAAACCAAGAAGGAACTGCGGGTGGCAGTTGTAGAAGAGTACGGGAAAGACAAGGCTTGGCAGAGCATCTATCAGGAGCACTACGCCAATAGATATCCGAACTACACTGATCTCATTCAGGAGGTAGCGGGGCTAGTGGTACTCGGCGCGGTTAACGGCGCCGACGACATGCTCGGCAAGATCTATGGAGCATTCCTTGATGCACGACCGCTACCTGTCGCCCGGCGTTATCCCAAGCGATTGAGGGCCTGGTAACACGCACTGTTCGAGGTAGCCATCATGACGTGATACGTGTTTCGTACTGCGTTACAGGCCGACCTACGCAATACGAAGTACGAAATACTTGAATATGCATACTCGGCGCTAGTAGCTGAAGACTGATCGCCGATCACGGAGATGCCAGAAAGGAGTGGAGTAGAGCCGTGTGCTATGTTTGTGACGCCTACGGTGACGGGGGATTATGGTATCTGAACCCCAAGAACTATGCCCGGCAGATGTACAAAGTGAAGAAGCCCGGGGAGAAGGCCGCCGATTTTGGCGCGGACCCTGAATCGCAGTCTGGGCGGCGGCTGGGAGAGATTAAGAACATGCGGTTCACCGACCGGGAGAAGTTTCAGGAGCTCGTCAAAGATGCCAACTCCAAGAAGGGAACGGGTCTCTTTCAGATAGGGCAGGCGCTGCCACTGCAAGATGCGATCAAGGTGGTGGAGATGTCCTATCCTGTCGCGGCCATGATGTGCATCTGCCGCAAAGGAGTTCGCGCCATTGAAGAGACCAACAAGGACGAGTACTCTTGCACCGGCCTCGGCGTGGGTATGTTCAAGTGGGAGCGCTGGCCCGAGCGCTACCGGGGCGGCGTGCATTTCATGTCTGTCGACGAAGCCACCGAATGGCTGATCAAATGGAACAAGAAGGGCTTGATGCACTCGATCATGACCTTCGGCGGCGCCTATGTCGGCGGCATCTGCAATTGCGACTACCCAGACTGCGGTTCCATCCGCAATCGCCTCGACTACGGCTTTGAAGAGGGTTTCCTGAAGAGCCACTATGTGGCCAAGGTGAGCTACGACAAGTGCAATGGCTGCGGTGTGTGCGTGCAGCGCTGCCAGTTTGGCGCCTTGAAGTTCGAGGTGACCATGGACAAGGCCAACATCGATATGTTCCGCTGCTTCGGCTGTGGCCTGTGCCAAACCGGCTGCCCCCGTGGTGCCATCGACCTTATCGAGCGCATGAGTGTACCTGCTCTGAGGGAGGTGTGGTAATGGATATCTATCCGCAGATCGCGATCGACCGCTCGAAATGCACCACGCCGTTTGATTGCAAGAAGTGTTTGCAGATCTGTCCGCAAGCCGTCTTTGCGGTGCATGCCGTCAAGGTAGAGCGCTTTGTCGAAACCGACAAAAAGGTGCCAGGCAATTATGTGCTCGCTGCGCCGCACCGCGACAAGTGCACGGTCTGCAATGACTGTATTAGGGTTTGTCCAGTGGATGCCCTCCAAATCACGGTGCCGTCGCCGGTCTAGTGCCCACCCGATAAGATGTCCTTCAGGGAAGGACAGTGCGTGGAAGGCGATCAAGGTATCGGCTGTCAGACATTGGCTAGGTCGTTGGGGACAACGAGCGATGGGCACCACGCTGAACGCTGATGGCCGATAGCCTGATTGCCCTCCACGCTGCCTTGCCAATGGGCTCTAGGTGCTGGTTAGCGGCCAGGTAATCCGCTGGAGGGCGAGAGTCACTCAAAGGCGAGATGCAGGAGGTGCTGATGACGCGCCCGCAATGGTGGCTTGCGCCAGTTGGCTTGATAGTCTTGCTTGTTCCCACCTTGTTCTGGGCAATTCAGATCAAGGGCCATATCGATGCTGTCTGCTCGCAAGGTTTGGATGCCGGCCAAGAGGCCTTGAGCGCACCGGTCGGCTATGCTTCTGGGGCGTCGTTGGGCCCCCTATCGGCCACGCCGGCGGCTGGTACCACTCCTTCTCCAGTTTTGGGTGGCGCTCTCCTGCCCTATCCCGCTCCACAGATGACGGCATCTGCTGCGGTGGCTCCCTCACCATACGGTGGCACCTACCCAACCCCTGACTTTGGGACTTTCGGTCAGGGCTATCCGGTACCAACGGCCGCCAGTACCGAGAACAAGGCAGGCAGCGGTTCCAATGTGGTCTTGGGCATTTCTTTCTGGCAGCTCGGTGCCGGAGCAGTGGTCGGGCTGGCCGTAGGTTTCGTACTCGGGAGACGCGGGAAGTCCGGTTGAACAGCTATCGGTCATCAGCATTCAGCGATCAGCTACTGGGATGCCTGTACCTGCCGACAGCTGAAGGCAGACAGTCGATGGCCTAGTGTGGTTCCGCGGCCTTGGTAACTGGCAAGGTGAAGTGAAACTTCGATCCCGTGCCAAGCTGACTCTCAGCCCAAACCTGACCGCCGTGGGCTTCGACAAGCATGCGTGTAATGTACAGCCCTAGGCCAAGACCTTCCGCGCGGCGCAGGCCTTTAGCCCGATAGAAGCGTTCAAATAGGTGAGGCAAGTCGTCGGGAGAGATGCCGAAGCCAAGGTCCGTTACCGTAGTCTCGATCTGACCATCGATCTGTTGAAACGACACAGTCACGGGTGCCTCTGGCCCGGAGTACTTCAAGGCGTTGGTCAACAGATTGAGGAGAATACGTTCCAAACGGTCTGGATCAGCGGCCACGGCCGGTAGTCCTTGTGTTGGCGTCTCGATCTGGATCCGCTCAGCAGGGAATGTCGCTGCCATCCGCTGCTTCAGGTCAGCGACGAATGTGGGCAGATCCACGGCGCGCTTCGTTAGTTCCAAGCGACCCGACTCCAGGCGGGCAACGTCGACGAGATCTTCGATCATGGTGTTCATCCGGCGTGCCCCGGTGGCAATGGCCTCTGCTCCTCTGGTTACCCTATCCAATGCCCCAGCCTGCGCGGCCTTGCGTACAAGCTGGGCTTGCCCCATGACAATGGTCAAGGGTGCCCTGAGATCGTGCGCAACGATACGAATGTAATCTTCCCGCTGTTGCTCTAGCTTGCGAATCGCTGTGATATCACGAAACACGCTAACCACGAGAACAATCTGGCCAGCATCGTCACGGATCGGGCCTCCAGAGAAGACCATGCTTCGGCGTTCGCCGTCACGGCGCCTAAGCACAACCTCCTGACCCGTAAATGTCTCGCCTTCCAGCGCCCGGTTGATTGGCCACTCGTTGAAGGGTAGAGGTTGTCCATCGGGGCGGCGGAAATCGAGAACACCGTAGGATTCGACGCGGTTGAAGGTTTCTTCGGGTGAGCTGAACCCGAGGAGAGATAGCCCCATGCGGTTGATGCGCAGCACCCGGCCCTGATGGTCGGCGATGGTCACGCCCTCGGCCATGTTCTCAATGACTGCGGCGAGCTCGGCGGCCCGGCGGCGCTCGCTGTCAAAGAGTCTCGCGTTCTGCAAGGCCACCGCCGCGTGCCGTGACATAGCATCAACGAACCGAGTGTCGCTTTCGGTGAAAGGTTGATCTTCTGCTTTGTTCACGACTTGAATAGCGCCGAGGAATTGACCTTCTCTCGTGAGCAGCGGGGCAGACAGGAAACGCTGTGCACCGAGTCTGGTGGCTACTTCAGGCACCACGTGAGCATTGCTTGACACCTCGTTCACGATCAACGGCTTTCCGGTGTCCCAGACCCACCCGGGGCCGCCCTCCCCCTTCTGCCAGTGCCAGCTAAATGGCACCCACTGGCGGCTATCCCACCATTCTCTCACTACCACTCGGTCGTCCTCACGAAGGGCAAGGAATCCTCCTCTTGCTCTTAGGATCTCAACAGCGTGGATCACGATGCGGCGTAGCACTTCGGCAATGTCGAGTCGCGAAGAGATGTCTTCCGCGACGTCGAGGAGTGTCCTGAGACGGACACTCAGCGTCATAAGCTGTTCGTTTAGTCCTCTGAGCTGGGCGAAAAGCCGCGCATTCTGTACGGCGGTTGCCGCTTGGCCTGCGAAGGCGGACAAGTATGAAAGCTCCTCAGCCAGCACCCGCCGGTCGCCCGGCAGTTCCGGCAGTTGCAGCCCCAGCACGCCGATAGCCTCACCACCAGAAACAAGAGGGAGACCAATGACGGATTTAATGCCGGAGGCCAAGGCCTCCGGCTTCATGACGAACCGCGGATCGGCCTGGACATCAGGCACGACGATCGGTTCCTTTCCGGCAAAGACCTCTCCCATTACTCCTTCTCCCGGGTGGATGCGAAAATCAGTGAGCCAGATCTTGCCTCGCCCCGCCGCCCGCACTGTCTCAAGCATGTTCGTGTCTTCACGGTAGAGCATGAGCCAGGCCGCTTCGGCGCCATAAACTCCGGCCACGGCCTGTACCACGGTGTTCTCGACCTTGTCCAGTTCCAGGGAAGAACTCAACTCTTGCGCCATCCGGTTGAGCGCAGTAAGGCGAGCTTCGCGGCGTTTTCCCTGCGCCGCCCGGTTTTGGAGGCCGGTGTACAGGCGAGCATTCTCAATGCCTACGGCGATCAGCCGACCGATCGTATCTAGCGTCTCCAGCTCGGCCATTGTGGGACAGCGGATGGCATGCGAGAGTAGGGTCATGACCCCGACCACGCGCTCGCGAACCTCCAGAGGCACCGCCACGATGCTGCTCAGCTTATGGATCTCGGCCATCTTTCGGGCATCGACCATTTCCGGCGGCAGGGCGCCAATGTTCTGCACGACCTGAATCTGGCGCTCCAAGAGAGCACGGCAGGAAATGAGAGTGGCATCATAGGAAACCGTGCGCAGAGCCTCGACCATGTCAGTCGGGGCATCGCGCTGACCAAGTAACCGGAGTTCGCGGGTTCGGTCGTCGGCTTCCCAAAGAAGTACCATGTCAGCACCGTAAGCCTCTCGAGCCTGGTCGAGCACCACCTGAACAAGAGACTCGAAGGATCGAGCTTCGGCCATGACAACTGCTACTGGCGCCAGCCGCTCGAGAGCACGGGCCTTCTCCATGTCGGTAAGGTCACGCGCCGTTATGACAATGAAGTCGACGTCGCCGCCTGACCCTCGCAGAGGCAGGGCGTTGACCGCAAACAGCTTCGTCTGCCCGCTTTGGATGCGGACCTGCATCTGGAGGTCGCGTATTTCCTTGCCACCTAGCACCTCCGCAGAGGGAAACTCCGCTGGTGCCATCGGCCTGCTATCCGGATGGCAGATCTTGAGGATCTGGAAGTACTTCTCGAAGGGGAGGAGTGCCTCGTCTTTCGCCTTGAAGCCGAGAAGATCGAGCACGCTATGGTTTACATCTACCACATTTCCGTAGCGATCCAGCAGCATCGCGGCATTCTGCAGGCTATTCAGAGCCACTTCCGACCAGCAAACCTGCCGTTCCTGATGGGGGGTAGAATGCCTGTCTTGAGGATTCTGCGCCAACTTGTACCTGTTCCTTCTTAGAGCCCGGCCGACAACGTAGCTCGGGCGTGAGTTACCAGACCTCGAAGTGGGGCAGGGACCAGAAACCAACTCCCTACCCTTGCCCCTAGCCCGGCAGCTGGTAGCTGTTCTGTTCAGACCAACGTCAATTTGCTCATTCGGGCCAGCAAGGAAGTGGAAAACCAGCGCATGACCCCACGAGGCCAACAGGCTTTGCTCGTCATTGCCGAGCAAGTCGCATGCCAGTGCAGGTCCGAAAAGGATGCTGGAGGAGTTATGCGGCACATCCGTTGAGAACCTTCAACGCCGCGCCGGCAACACCTGATGATCTACCCGGTCCAGATATCGGTGATCGGTTCTAGCGTCTTCAATTTGCCACTCCTAGACCGTGAAGGAAGTGGGAGGCGAAAAACTTGACCATAACTGGTGCAATGGGGGTTCACGCATGCGTAGTAGCTACCAGCTTCCCGGAAGCCTATCTCGGTTTCGTTAAGTCTATTCCCGCATTCGCGACACCAAGTCGGTGAGACGATTGTATTCACTAGATTCTTAAATCCATCCGCGAGGAAGCCAAACATGATAAGCCCCTTTCTCTCGGGCTACACGTCAACCGTGCCTTCGCGCTGCCGCCTGCGCCTCAGAACCTCGCCTACCGTGGTCTCCGTGGAGCGTTCGCCCGATCACCTTGTTCCACCCTGCCTGTGAGCGAGAGCAACGCACTCCAATAGCATACAAAGTATACAATATCAGGTGCTTGTCAGCAATAAGCCTGCAGAGGGGCGGCTTCTCCATTGCCTGCTGTTGGGCGATGAACGGCAACGTCTGCATCGATTTGGCAGACGTTGCCGCGATAGTCATACCAAACAGCGTTGTATGGCGAGAGAGTGGGAAGCACTCACCCGGCGCAAGGCATGCGAGGAGCGTACCAAACAGCGTTGTAGGGGCGGTTCGTGAACGGCCCCTACAACATGAAGCGCCCGGCCGGCAGGTCAGGCGGCCTTGCGGTCGAGAACTTGGCGAGCCTGGGCGGGCGTCAGCGGCCGGGTGTAGATCGAGGAGCCAGGCTCTTGCATGTGGCCACCTTCTCTCAGTGAGCCGGTGTCAAATGGTGCGAAGCCAATCTCCTCGATCAGATGCGCGACCGTCTCCTTTGCTTCAGCGTCGTCACCAGCGAGGAAGAGCACTAGCCGCTCCGATTCTGGCGCGCCGGCCTTACCCTCCCTGGCGAGCAGGTCAAACCGCATTGTGTTGAACGCCTTGACGAGGCGAGCACCTGGCAGGTGCCGGGCCACGAGCTCGCTCGAAGTAAGCCCTCCAAAGTCGATCTCGCCATCGCGCTGCGGGTAGTAGTTCATATCGTCGACGACGATCTTACCTACGAGAGGCTTAGCCGGCACGGTTTGGTAGGCCCCGAACGGGATCGAGAGAAAGACGACGTCACCGAAGGCTGCAGCCTCCTCGACGGTTGCCGCCCGGACATTTGGGCCGAGTTGCTGGACAAGAGAAGTTAGCGAGCTCGGTCCGCGAGAGTTGCTCAGTGCTACTTGGTGGCCAGCTTGGGCGAAGAGGCGGGCCAATGTCCCGCCGATACGGCCGGCACCGATGATACCGATCTTCATGTAAATCGACTCCTTTGGTCCATCAACCGGATTTCGCTTGGGTGCAGAGAATCCAAGACGAGTGGCAATCCTTGTGCCAAGGAATGAGTTAGGGAGAGCCTCTGACTACTCAGATACCTGCCAGATGAACACACCATCCGCTTGATATGCCAGCCGGAGGCGAGGGCATGAGGCCAGTTTCTCAGGGCGCAGCGTGCCCCGATCCGACGTCGCATATAGATAGGTGACTCCTGTTGCTCGCACTAGGTCCCAGAATTGGGCGGTGCAGCTTTCGAGGTGGCTGGTCTGCTCGGCGAGCTGGTTGATCCTCGCCACTTCGTCTTTCTCTTCCCAGGTGTACATTGCCGGGGGTAGCACCGTCTGTCGCTGTGTGTAGGGCAAGATCCAGTAGCCACCATCGACGCCACGGTAAGCTCCGGCTTGCCAGGGTGTGACGTTGATCAAGAAACGGGCATCGAGAGGGGTGTGATCCTCAATCCAGGACAAGGCCTTCATGTCGGCCGGCGTCGCCAGTACTGTCGCTGGGTTTACCACTGACGCCGTATCCTGTAGGGCCCAAACACTCAAGGAAAGAACAGCGCCCACCAAGATCGCTCGCGCCGCCCATGACGGTCTCACATCCCTCAACACCTGCCAGACTCCCACGAAGAGGTCGCTAGCTAGTAGGCAAACTGGCAAGAATAGCACGATGGCGAAGTGATCAGGGCGAAAAGGACTCAACCGTAGACCCCACGGCGAGCTTTCCAGCGCCAGAATTGCCCCCCAAAGCGCTAGACCACGGGCCCGTGGTCGGAAGGCGGCTGTGATCAGGCCACCCAAGGAGAAGAGGACAAGGGCGTGGTTGTGCATGGGGCCGAGCAACGACCACGAGTAGGACCACTGTGCCTCCCAGTTCTCTTGGCCCGCCGGTTGGAGCGGCAGGACTAGCTTGGAACCGGAGGCGAAGGAACCGGCAAAGACAAGGACCCGCCACAACCAGGGGGAAGCGAGTGCCAACCCTCCGGCTGCGCCGAGGCCGAGCGCCCACCAGTGGGCTGTACAGACCTTGCCCCGGCGGAGACGCACCCATATCACCTGGGTGCCGATCACTAGGAAGAAGATCGCGAGGAGCAGCCCGGCTAGATAATGGGATAGGAGCACGCCAGCAGTGAGCATTGCTAGCTCTGCTATGTAATGCGCCTGTCGTCGTTCGTGCCTGACTTCCAAGGCCGTCGACATCGCCAGTGGGAGCAACAGCATCCCCGTGAGCAAGGTGTAGCGTCCCCACGACGCATAGTAGGCAGGCATCTCAGAGACAAAGCCGACCAAGACTGCGGCGAGGCCAGCTCGCCGCCGGTCTGACCAGATGGCCATCCCTAGCCGGTAGACTGAAAGCGCAACCGCCGCGTTAAGAATTTGCCCGAGGATGAGGATGGACTGCGCTGGAGAAAGCCTCGTCCAGAAGGCGAACAGCGACGCGACGACGTGGAAGCCGAAATGGTAGTAGAAAGGTACAGGCAGATCAGGGAGCAGGTCCTGGGGGAGACCTCCCTTTTCCAGGATCAGACGGACGATCAGGGCATGGTGTACCGAATCGACCCAGGCCGGGAGCGCGAGGTTCCGCACTTGGTAGAACCTCCAGAACAAGAGCAACATGAACAGACCCAGCGACAGCACTGTCGCGCCGGCCCGGTGCCACCGCATGTGTATGCGGCAAAAAGGTAAGGGGAGACCGGCGCCCAGCTTAGGTTTCTGTTGCCGTCGGTGACCTGTGGGGCTGCGCCTTCGGAGAAGCCCGAGAACGGTCAAGAAACCTAGCAGGGCATAGAGCGCGACTACTGATATCGCCGACAAATGCCAGCCGAGGACGAAGAGGAATTGCGCGGTCAGCGCACTTAAGGATATACTCAGGCCGATCGCTCCAGCCAGTTGTTGGATACTATCCTGCTCGAGTGCTGGGAACCAGACCAGCCAAGTGAGGCCGGGGAGAACAAGGACGAGCAATGCGACGGCGATATGCCCGATGATGCTGAGTAGTTGCGTTTCCAATAATCGTTCCGTCGTGTGCCTTAGGTGATGTGCCGCCTCTGATAGTCTGGCCCTCAGCGGCAACGGGCACCGCGTATGGTAGCACCAATGGCTCTAAAACGCTAGGGCTAACCGATCAGCCGTCGGCTATCAGTACAGCTCCGTGCGATGTGCGACCACTGATGGTGAAAACGGCCGGCACTGATTCTTGCAGGGGCGGTTCGCAAACTGCCCTAACAGGGCCCTGGCCGGTTTCCACTTTTCACCCTAGCTATCAGCTGCTAGCCACCTGGAAGCCGCATCGGCTGACGGCGATCGCTGATAGCTGACGGCTCCGTTATGTTATAATTATCATGAAAGGCTAGCTCATGTCCAGAATCCTATTGCTGCGGCCCGGCGCACTGGGTGACTTACTCTTAACGGTGCCGGCGCTGATATCCCTCAGGTCCCGCTTGCCCAACACTCATATCACTCTCGTGGGGCATGCAGAAGCGACAGCACTCCTATGCGAGACCGCCCTCGTGGATGAGGGGATATCGCAGGATGACCGGCGCCTCCTCGGTCTTTTCACAGTCAAAGGTCCACCGCACAGTGAAGCCGAATCGCTTGGCGGCTTCGATACCGCGGTGGGCTGGCTCAGCGATCGCGAAGGAGTGGTCGCGGCAAACTTGCATCGCCTTGGTGCCAAGACCGTCAAGATCGTGCCTTCGACCCCAGCGATGGATGCCGGCATCCATGTCGCCGATTATCTGGCGGCGACCCTGTCATTCCTCGGCGTGGCGTCGCCAAGCCGGATGGTACTCTCGCTAAGAGCGAGCTCGCGAGGAGAGCAGTGGGCTCGGTCCTGTTTGGCCACGTACAATCCTGCCGGTCAACCGGTCGTGATTCTGCACCCTGGCAGCGGCAGCGCGAGGAAGAACTGGCCGGCGGAGTGCTTTGCGGCGGTGGCCGAAATCCTCACCGCAAAGGGGGCGGTGGTACTCGTACTGAGTGGTCCCGCGGATGCGCAGGTCGTTCGGGCGATGACGTCGAGGTTGAGCCATTCCCTGCCCATTCTCTCCGACGCCCCTTTGTCAGGCCTGGCGGGCTTGTTCGCCCGCTGCAGCGCCTATCTGGGCAACGACTCCGGGATTACACACCTAGCGGGCTTGGCAGGGGCACCGGTAGTCGCCCTATTCGGACCCACTGATCCGGCGGTCTGGGGTCCGCGAGGCGCAAGGGTCACTACGCTACGGTGGCAGGCTAAGGAAGGGGAATTGCCGCCGGAGAAGGTCGCCCACACACTCTGCCAGATCTACTCGGCCTGAGCTTCGACGCGCTCTGGCTCACTCACCGTTCTCAACCGTGGGTCGATGTAGGTGCGCCTTAGCACTACCTCCACGACCGCCGCAATCGGCACTGCCAGCAAGGTACCAGCAATGCCCATTAGGCTACCGCCAACGAGGATCGCGAGCAGCACTGTGAGCGGGCTGAGCCCCACTGCGTGCTGCATGACTTTGGGGACCAGAACATGGTTCTCCAACTGTTGGATTACCACGAACAAGATGATCACCAAGAGAGCATGCAGCGGGGAGACTGCAAGGGCGACGAGCACTGCTGGAATTCCACCCAGCCAGGGCCCGATCATTGGGATGAGTTCGGTCACCGCGGCGACCAGCGCCAAGACTAGAGCATACTTGATTCCTAGGCTGGCCAGGCCGATGTAGGACAACGTTCCCACAGCCGCTCCAAGGAAGAGCTGTCCCCGCACGTAGGAGCCCAGCTTGGCATGTACTCCGTTAATGATCTCACGGGCGGTCGACCTGCTATCTGGCGGCAAGAGAAGAATGATTGTACTCTCGATCTCGCGCCTTTCCAGCAGCCAGTAGAACGCGATTACAAGCGATACCAATCCGCCAAAAAGGCCACTGATGACGCCAATGGTGAAGCGCAAGGCTCCTGAGGCCACTAATGGCACCTGATCGAGCAACTGGCCTAGCCTGGTGGTCAGGTCAGAGAGTTCTACGCTCCAGCCGGTGCGACCCTGCAACTCCCGCAGCCAGCTTCCCAAGTCAGTGAAGTAATGTGGCGCCTCGTTGATCAGGTTCTGCGTTTGCTCTATCACTGGCGGGATTACGATGGTCAAGATGCCGGCAAAGACGACGACAAGGCCGAGATAGACGGTCAGAATGGCAAGAGCACGATGCAGGCCACGCCTTTCCAGCCAGTTTACCAAAGGCTCAATGCCGTCGGCTAGCAGGAGGGCAACGGCGATGATCACCAGAACGCTGCGGATAGTGTAGAGGAAATACAGCCCAAGCAGCACGCCAACCACCAGAAGGGTGATCCGGAGGGCTGTGATGGTCGGTGAGCGTTCCCTACGGTCGACCATGCTAGAGCTTTCTAACCACTAGGAAATGAGAAAGTCCGAAGGACCGCAAAGGTGTTTGTTCAAGAGTGTACAGCACTCGCCGCAGAAAGGTCGCCAGGCGGCGATGACGGCTGGCGATGTTGTCGAAGCCGGGGTAGATCTGCGTGTGTACGATAGTCTTCACCGCTAAGCCTTCGAACAGCCGGCGAAGGTCTCTGGTCCGATAGATGCGCACATGCGGCACGAAGACCCGGCGTACGCGATCCGGCAAGTAGTTCACCACTGGCAGTAGCTTGAAGATGTACTTCTTGCCGAGGTAGAAACCGTGCGTCTCAAAGGGATATAGGCGGTTGGGGGCGAAGATGATGATGCTGCCGCCTGGTCGAGTGACGCGGCATGCTTCGCTAATGGCGGCGCGATCGTCGGCCACGTGCTCAATTACTTCGTGCAGGAGGACGACGTCGAACCAATCGTCGGGGAAGGGTAGCTGCTCCGCTGGAGCGACAGAGATGTTGGGCAAAGACTGGCTGGCATTCTCTACCTTTTCAGCGTCGACGTCGACGCCGAAGACCTCGTCGCTAAAGGCCCGAAACTTCTTCACGTACATGCCGAGTCCACAGCCCACATCCAAGATCCGCTTCTGCTCCAATGGAACATAGCAGCACATGAGGTTCAAACGGCGGTCCTGCCCGTATCGCCAGACATAGCTGGGATGCCCCAGCACTATCGCTTTGTCGACAATGGCCTCGTTCATGATAAGTCGTCCGGTCCCGGCGAATGTCTCTTATGATTCATGATGCCCGGTAGCGGAGGGGAGACCTCGCTCCTACGTCAGTCGCCCACCGGTAAAGTGAATGAGAAGGTCGAACCCTTGCCAGGGATCCCCTCGCTCTCGACCCAGACCCGGCCCCCGTGCAACTCAACCAGGGTCTTCACGACCGCCAGACCAAGACCTGTGCCGCCGAACCGTCGCGTTGCCGCATCCTCCACCTGATAGAACCGGGTCCAGATCCTTTCTAATTGGTCGGGCGGGATACCAATGCCCGTATCGGCCACCGAGATACGGAGTACCCCACCGGACAAGCCGTCCTCTGTCTTTGTGCATTCAGGGCAATCGTAGTCGGCATGTACCCTTATCTGGCCGCCACTGGGCGTGAACTTGATGGCGTTCGACATCAGATGCCCAATAATCTGCTTGAATCGCTGCTCGTCGACCATCACCAGCGGCAGTTCTGCAGGTATGGTGACGCTTAGGTCTATCGCTTGTACACTGGTTTCGGCTCTGGCCGGGGCGAGAGCTAGTTCGAGTAATGGGCGTAGCTGCACGCGCTTGGGGTTCAGGGTGATGCGTCCGGCCTCGATGCTAGAGAAATCCAGCAGATCGTTGATTAGTGCTAGTAAGCGCTGGCCGTTCTCATGAATGGTCGTGACGTGCTGCCGTACCTTAGGCGTGAGATCGCCGTGGATGGTCTTGAGCAAGAGTTGAGCGTAGCCCAAGATCGACGTCAGCGGGGTGCGCAGCTCGTGGCTGATAATCGAAAGGAAGTCAGACTTCATCTGGTCGAGGATCCGCAACTCGCGATTGGCCTCGCTCAGTTGTGTGGCTAATGATCGGCTCTCGGCGTAGAGGCGGACATTACCAATTGCAATGGCCGCTCGACCAGCCATCGTTTCCAATAGTTGCATCTCCCTGGGACTCACCACATGTGGCTGCCGCCAACCAATATACAAGACGCCGGTCACTTGACCGTGCACACGTAACGGCACTCCAAGACGGTAGCCACTCCATAGCTTTGGCAGAGGTTCACACACATCGGAGCCAGCGGTATCGGGCGAGGTGCTCACCGGACCGTTGCTGGCTAGTATTTGTTGGGCGAGGGTGTCATCTGCTGCTGGCCGATGGCGCAAGAGGTCTGCCTCTTCAGCGCCGATGCTGGCCCGATAGACTAGTTCCTTGGTATCTTTCTCAAGCAGAAGGATCGCTCCCGTATCCGCAGCCATCCCGTTGGTGACGTGCTGGAGCAAAGTCGACAACAGAGCATCAAGGTCCATGGTGGACAGGGCGGCTTCGCTTACAGACTCCAGCGCTTGCAGCGAAGCAAGCTTGGCCTCGAAGTGGCTGATGGCCAAGGCCACCATTGCATGGTGACTGACCTGGTCCAGCACCTCAGCCACTCTAGCGAACTCCTCTGTGCTAGAGTACTCCTGAGAGAGAAGGTCTAACACCGCCCGCTCGAAGAGGTGCATCGAAAGGACGATCCGGTCATAGGTAAAACCCTGTGCCTCTAACCGTCTACCAAGGTCCGCCATGCGCTCCAGATAGCCCTCCAAGTCGCCTCGCTTCAGCCGGCCGACGGAGAATCTGACAATCTCGGCGTGTCCTTGGAAGGGTTGCTCCTCACCCATGTATTCGTCGCGGCCGAAGGCGGCAATGTATGCCTCGGTCCAGGCCGTGGCGATCTCGACCTGGCGGCGCTCCAAACGTTGCCATACGTCCATCAACAGGTGTCTGGATCTTGGGTCCAGTTTCAGGATCGTCCGGTCCATGGTTCTACCTTACGCCATTGCTGGCATAGCCCCTACGCTTTGGCAACTATTGCAGATGAGAACGACCGACCCCATTTCTTGGAGTCGGGGCTTCAGCCAGTTTGCATCTTTCACGCTAGCCATTGCCCCGAATCTACCGGACAAACGGTAGCAATGCCTGCCAGATTTGGGGTGTGACGATCAGGTCGACCGGCACGGTCTGATCTCCATTCGACGTGCCATCGGAGGCCACAATGCGTACCTGCGCCTGATACATGCCGAATCCTGACGGCACGTTCTCGGCTACCAGACGAACCGCCTCGCCCCGCGTGCCGGAAGCCTGAGTCGCCCTGAGCCAGCCCTCGCTGGAAACAGTCGCCGTCCAGGTGAAGCTGCCCGTGCCGCTTACGCCAATGCTCAGCACCTTAGGGAATAGGGTGCCCTCCGGCATGGCCAGAAAAGTGGCATTACTCACGTCAAGCCGCATCTCGTTGGGCACTCGCGTCTCTACCAAGGCCACGGCGTCGACATAGGCCTGATAAGCCTGATAAGGATAAGTCGGCGTGCTACTGACCTTAACGAATAATGTCACCCAAGTGTTGCAGGCAATGAAGGAGACGGTGGGCGCGTTTCCTTGCTCTATAGTTGCCCACGGCCCACCGCTGTAACTGCTTCCCCACAAGATTCGGGGCGACGCCGGATCGGTACCGCCATACGGGTCGATCCCAATGGTCCGGTCCAAGCCGGGTGGACCGCAAGGCACTCCATTACAGAGGTAGGCGCCGGAAGTAGCGTACCAAGCAGTGTAGGTGTGACCCGGCACAATGCCCCCGACCTGCTGGTAGATGCCGGCGACGAACGGGTTTCCCCAGGACCAAATGGTCTGAGAATCGGCACCGTGGATCTTCTCCACGAAGCTAGGGCTCATCGCAGCCGTGTCACGAAAGGTCGGCCGACCACTCAGGATGAAAGGCACCCAACCATTAGCAACCTCACCAGGTTCGTTTGGGTAGGGACTGTAGAATTGGAACCCTTGCTCGAAGCTGAAGTTGCTAACCATATTGCCCGGGATCGGGTCATCGGCGCCGACTGGTACTGGCGTAAAGAGTCCCGAAAGCATGACCAGGAACGCCACCGCTGCCGCTCTCATCCGAATGATCATGCCGGGCACCTCATCAACCGCCGATTCCCCACATCGTCTCTTGAAGGTAAAGCCGCCTTCTCTACTGTCTCATTGGATTCGTAAGCCTAATCATACTTCTTTTCCAGACCTTGTCAAGCAGGAAGTTGGCGAGGCCCTGCCATCGAAGGTTCTTTGCAGGGCCGCTCCCCAAGGTGCTATAATCGGCGCCATGAATAGAAGGCACAGTGCACACAGGCTCCTGTTGGCTATCGTTCTCCTGAACTTGTTCTTCGTTCCCAGCAGCCCGACATCGGCGAGCCAGGCCCTGCCCCTCAACCACTACCAGATCGAGGCCCAGTTGGACTACGCAGCAGCCGTGCTCACGGCTGAGCAGGTGGTCACCTATCACAATCGTACGGGAGATAGCCTCGACCGGGTAGTGTTCGACGTCACACCGGCTTACTACGGCAGTTTCTCTCTCGTTTCCGCTACGGTGCAGGACGCCGTGGCGGAGACCAAGCTGGAGGGAAACACCTTAGAAGTCGTCTTGCCCCAGATCCTCCAGCCTGAAGGGACAGTCAAGATCGGCCTCGATTTCCGCGTGGAAGTCCCGCGAAAGGGTGGAAGGCTCGGCGTTGGAGGTGGGATCATCGCGCTCGGCAACTGGTATCCAGTGCTGGCCGTCTACCGCCAGGGGCCCTTTGTACAGAAGGGCCAGACGGCAGGCTGGGATCGTCACCCCTACGTCGAAACCGGCGATGCCTTCTTTAGTGAGGTGGCCGACTACGACGTGGTCCTTGACGTTTCCGCACCGGTGGAGGTGGCTCACACGGGCACCTTGATCAGGCGGGAAGGTGACCGGTGGGTGATGAAGGCAACGGAAGTGCGAGATTTCGCCCTCGTGGTCGCGAGTGACTTCGAGTCCAAGACCATCGTGGCGGCTGGAGTTGCGGTCGAAGCTTACTTCCGCTCCAACGACAGGACGATTGCAGATACCTATCTGGATGCCGCCGAGCAGGCAGTAACCTGGCTGGGTAAGGTGATCGCGCCTTATCCATTCAGCCAATTGAGCGTAGCCGAGATCTATGACAACAGCAACATGGCAGTCGGACAAGAATATCCGCACCTGGTGATGATCAGCAGCGCGGTCAACTGGCAGAGCGGGGCGATAGACAGCTACCTAAGCTATCTGGTGATCCACGAGGTCGCGCATCAGTGGTTCTACGCGCTGGTAGGCAACGACCAACTCTACTCACCCTGGATGGATGAGGCCTTGGTGAGCTGGCTCTCGCTGCAGTTCTTCCGGGCCAACTACCCTTCGCTTTTCCCAGGTTTGTGGCAAACGCGCATCACTTCGCTGATGGCCGGATTGCCAGCGGCGGAGCGGGCCAAGCCCGTCAACACGAGCATTTACGATTACAACGACGAGGCGAACTACTTCGGCGTCGTCTACCGCAAAGGAGCACAGTTCTTCGAAGACCTATACCAGGCCATGGGCGAGCAGGACTTCTTCACGGCGCTACGCAACTATGTGGAGACCTACCGACTGCGCATAGCGCCGCCGATGGGCCTCTTAGACACCTTCCAGGCGCAGACTCAAGTGAACTTGAACCCCCTATACCAGCGGTACTTCACGTATGAGCGTTACCAGAACGCCACGCCCCTGCGACCGGAAACGCATTGGCCTGTTGAAGGGACTTGGTCGGGCGCGATGACGGTCTCGTTCTCAGCTTCTTCGGCTCTGAGCGAAGTGGCCGTGTATGCCGATGGTCGGCCGCTTTCCACGAGCGCCGATGCGGCGAACGTGACAGTCGACACCCAGAAGCTGACCAACGGGGACCATCTCCTCACTTTCCAATTGAGAGATACCGAAGGGCGTAGCGCCGAGGTCTCCCGGCGGGTGACGATCAGCAACGGGCCGGAGCCCACGGTTAGTCCTACGATGACCGGCACCTCACGTCCGGCCTCGACTGCCACGCCAGATTCTGACGCCCTTCCGAGCCTCTCTCCTGGTCCTCTCCAGAGCGATATACCGGCTTCTTCAAAGCTAACCCTCTTCGGGCTTCCTCTCCCACATGACGGACCAGTGGTCGCTATCTGCGCAGGCGGAGGTGGGGGTGTTGTGATCGGTTTAACTTGGGTGGCGATGCGCAGGCGCCGGCCGAGAAGGTTTCGCCGGCACTAAGGGAGTCACCAGTCATCCATTTGGGAAGGTGTACGCGACAGTGTTGGCGTACCTAAGGGTAGTCACCAGTTATCGGTCATCTGTTACCAGTTGGCTGTGATCCCCAGCAAGCATCCGTCAACGCGCGTCTGTCGCGTATTGCCATACGAGCCAAGCGCCTCATCCACCTTACGCGGATTGACGAATGACGGATGACTGACAGCCGCTTAATTCTAATGGGGTCAGCATGAATAATAGGAAATCGGGAAGAGGCCCGTGTGGCGTCACTAGGAAGTATTACCGAAAGGTGGCCCGTTGCCTCATAATGCGTGTTACCGACGCCTCTAGGGCCAGTGGTAGTCGTACAAGCGCACGGATTGGTAGAGTCGCTGCATCTGTCAGTAGGCCGCCTTCGCGCCATGTTGCGCAACAGCCGCACCGCCGACTGTGGTGGTGGCTAGTGGTCTTACAGAACTCGTCTAGGATCACCCCTTCTCCCTCGTACTCGCCCTTGGATAGCGCGAGCTCACCACCCGCATCGAATCGCGCCGCGGGTCACGTCGCCTTCCAGGTTCGGTAACACACCTTTTGAGGCTACTATACCACCTTCGGTAACACTCATTATCAGTCGGATCGGCCGCTGTGAATGGTCCATGATTCTGTCACCCCATAACGGTTCAGCGAATGACGGCGACCATAAGCCACATCGATCAGCGACTGACCATCCTTGGCGTCGACCGCACGTGGTATCAAGTTCACTGAACCGCCAACGTGACATTCTAGCTAGATAGCGACAGTGCTGACCGGGGATGCGATCCTACCGGGGGCTAGTTGCGCATCTCCGGGAATAAGTGTATATAAGGTCCTGCGAAGGGCGTGCCTAACTGTGATCTGCAAGGACGCTCGGCAAGCTTTGAGAAAGGACACGATGCCTGTGAACAAACTGGATGAGTTTGCCCCGATCTTCTATCCTCAGTCGCACGCAATAATCGGAGCCTCGGCCGACGTGCGCAAGTTCAGTGGCCGATACCTCCAGACCGTGCTCGCCTTTGGCTTCTCTGGCCGGCTCTATCCGGTCAACCCTCAGGAGACTGAGGTACTTGGACTCAAGTCTTACCCCAGTGTCTTGGATATTCCGGAGCCGGTGGATTTCGCCACGATTGTGGTCCCGGCGCGGGCGGTACCCAAGGTGGCAGCGGAGTGCCTGACCAAGGGCGTTAAAGGGGTGCAGGTACTGAGCGCTGGTTTCCGTGAGGTGGGCCCTGAAGGAGAGAGGCTGGAAAAGGAACTGGGCGAGATCGCCGCCAAGGGCTTGCGTATTATCGGCCCGAATTGCTTTGGGGTCTATTCCCCCGACGGCGGAATCACTATCCTACCCGGGGCCAACCTCCCCAAGGACAGTGGACCGGTGGCGTTTATCAGCCAAAGTGGTGGCTACTCCATTCGAATGCCGCGACGGGGTAGTGGTATGGGTCTCAGATTTAGCAAGGTGATCAGCTATGGTAATGCCTGCGACATCAACGAGTGCGACCTCATCGAGTACTTGTATCAAGACCCGCAAACCAAGATCATCACCGGCTATATCGAAGGGGTGAAAGACGGACGCCGCTTCTTCGAACTCCTCAAGGAGGTCTGTCGGACGAAGCCAGTGATCCTCTGGAAGGGCGGTCTCACAAAGGCAGGTGCCAGAGCTGTGCAATCCCACACGGCCTCGCTCGGGGGTGGAGAGGAGATCTGGGATGCCGTTTTCCGGCAGACCGGCGCAGTGAGGGTGAGTGGCCTCGAAGAGCTACTTGATACGACCTTGGCTTTCCTGCAGCTGCAGCCGGAGTCGAGGGGCAAGGCTTCGGTCATTGGCGGTGGTGGTGGCATTGGCGTCGCCGCAGCCGACATTTGTGAGCGGGTAGGTCTTTCCTTGGAGGTGTTTCCCACCGAAGTTCAGAAGAAACTTGCCTCAATTGTCCCGCCCTCCGGTGCCAGCGTTCGGAACCCGGTCGATGTGGCTTCGCCAGTTCCGCCTGCCCCAATGCTCAAAGCGGTCTTAGAGACGATCGCCACCGAGGCCGATGTAGATATATTGATCGTGGATGAGCTCGAGATGGCAGCTAGGATGCTTCTGCCTGAAAATGAGGCGGAGCAGGCGCAAGTCTTAACTGAAGGTCTAGCTCAGGTGCCGGTAGACATCAAGGCCAAGTCCGGAAAGTCGGTGGTTATGGTGATGCCGGTAGAAGCGATTGGCAGTGACGGCATAGAATCCGAAAGGGACCGTCGCCGGATCAGTGAGTTCTACTTCCAGCACAAGATTCCGGTATTCATGACCATCGAGCGAGCAGCTAAGGCTCTGGTCAACTTCATTAGCTACCATCGTCGTAATGCTACCATGTCTTCACCGTCACGCCAGAGCGTGGAGGTGATGCCCTGAATAGGGCTGGATAGACCGACCCCATGTCCTGTAGGGGCAAGGCGTGCCTTGCCCCTACAAATTCGAGAAACTGCCACACCAACCCCTTGACAAGAGCGGCTGGTTGTATTATCCTATAGAACACCAGTTCTATGGGAGGTGACCGTTGCGAATAGCCTGCCTTTTCATATCCCATTTCCCTGTAGCGGTCGAGTATCTTCGCCAGCCGGAGCTACGCGGCCAGCCTCTCGTAATCGGTGGTACACCAGCGGAGCGAAAGATAGTAGTGGACTGCTCGCCAGAAGCAGCCCGATGTGGCGTTCGACCTGGCACGTCGCTGCGAGAGGCGCTTAGCCGCTGTCATGAGGCTGTATTTGTCGAGACGCACCAAGCGCTTTACCAAGAAGTGGCGATGGCCATAGAACGAACCCTTGGCCTGATCAGCCCGCTGGTAGAGCCGGCTGGGCCAGGACACGTGTTTGTCGGCCTCGCCGGATTAGAGCTGAGTTACCCTTCTGAAGCGCACTTAGCAAGAGTATTGCAGCGGTCCGTCGTCCAGGCGACGAGGCTCGAGCCAAAGATCGGCGTTGCCGGTGGCCGCTTTACGGCCTATGCTGCCGCTCTTTTTAGCACGGTGGACAAGCCCCGCATTGTTGCCCCAAATGAAACCCTAGGCTTTTTGGCGAAACTATCCGTCGAGCATCTGCCCGTCTCGGAGGAGATGCTCCGGCGGCTGCGGCTGCTGGGGATACGCACTGTTGGACAGTTGGCGGCTCTTCCCTTGGGAGCCATGCAGGCGCAATTTGGGCCAGAAGGACGCCTCGCTTGGGAGCTAGCGCATGGCATTGACACTAGCTACCTCCAAACTCAAAACCTCCCTACTGTCTTAGTGGACCAGTTGTCTCTCCCAGCGCCGGTCACCAGCGTCGATGCCTTACTGGCCGCCGCTCGGCATCTCCTCCCACGCCTGATCAACCAGCCAGCGTTTCGCTACCGGGCCGCTCGCGGCCTTATCTTCCGGCTGATGCTGACTAACGGCCATATCTTGGAACGTCGCCTCAATTTCCGTGAGCCGCTTTCGGATCAGGGTCGTATACTATTCGCCTTGGAGAACAGGCTGAGAGAGATCGTTCTCTCAGCGCCTATTGAGGGTCTGGAACTAGCCCTTTCGGACATCTGCGCCGAAGGCGGCACACAGGGTGATCTCTTCGTCTCGGACCGGGTTCGCCAATTGAATCGAGTGGTCGAAGCGGTTCGCCAACTCAAGTCTCGCTATGGCCGAACGCCGATTTCTAAGGTGGTAGAGGTGGAGCCATGGTCGCGCATCCCCGAGCGCCGATTAGCGCTGATCGACTACGACCCCTAAATAACCCGATAGCCTTGTCCGTCCAAGAGGACGCCAGAGGACGGCCGATCGCTGTCCTCTGGCGAGGGCAGCGCCTGGCCGTCACTAGCATTTTAGACGTCTGGCGCATCGACGACGAATGGTGGCGGAAAGAGATCTCCCGCCTGTACTATCAGGTGGTTCTAGTGAGCGGCCGGGTGCTGACGCTGTTCCGTGACCTCTTGAACGGCCAATGGTTCATGCAGCTTGCAGCCGTTCCTAGGAAAGAGGAAAAGCACTTAGATATTCTTGTTCAACGGAGGCTTGATGTACGTCGAACTGCATTGTCACAGTAGCTACTCCTTACGCGAAGGGGCTTCCACTCCTAGACAATTGGTCGAACGGGCGCGTGAGCTTGGATATCAGGCGCTAGCGCTCACCGATCATAATGCCCTATACGGGGCAATGGAGTTTGCCACTGCAGCCGCAGCAGCCAACATTCGACCGATCATCGGGGCCGAAATCACGCTCACGGGAGAATACCACCTTACCCTTTTGGCCGAGACGTCAACCGGCTACGCCAACCTCTGTCGTCTCCTCAGTCACGCCTATCTCGATCACTCTAAAGACGCTCCAGAGGTCACTTTCGACGTCTTAGCCGACCATGCCGAAGGGCTCATTGCCCTTTCTGGCTGCAAGCGTGGCGAAGTGCCAGCGCTAATACAATCAGGTGCCCGCCGCAGAGCGGCCGCCGCGGCGCGTCGCTACATAGAGTGGTTCGGCCGAGACGGCTTCTTCATTGAGCTACAGCAAAACCTGGCCTTTGGCGATAAGGCGCGAAACGCCGCCCTGGTGGAACTGGCGGAGCAGCTAGGGGTAGGCTATGTGGCCACAAACAATGTCCACTACCACGTGCGTGAGCGCCACCGTCTGCACGACGTGCTGGTGGCAATCCACCACCAGACTACCCTGGATGCCTCGCATCGCCTTCGCCGGGAGAACTCGGAGTACTACTTGAAGTCAGCGGCCGAGATGCGGGAACTCTTTGCTCACTATCCAAGAGCAATCTGGAACGCCGGCGTCATCGCCGAACGGTGCACTTTCAACCTGATTCGCGACCTCGGCTATCAATTTCCCCACTACCCGGTGCCCGAGGGCGAGACGGCCGATACCTTTCTGGCGCGGATCTGTCAGGAAGCCTTTGGGCGCAAGTACGGGCAGAGCGACCCGGAGACGCAGGAAAATGCCCGGCAACGCCTGACGGAAGAGCTGCGGCTAATCCGCAAACATGGGCTGGCCGGCTTCTTTCTAACCTACCGTGATATCCTAAAGCTAGCAGGGACGATCGCCGCCGAGCTACGTGGGCGAGACCCCAACCTGCCACCTGACGAACGACCCGTTGGCCGGGGTCGCGGTTCCTCGGTAAGCTCCATCGTCTGCTATCTGATTGGCCTATCGCACATCGATCCGGTCAAGACCGAGCTCTTTCTGGGGCGGTTTCTCAACGACGAGCTGGCCTCGGTTCCAGATATCGACCTCGATTTCCCCAGAGATATCCGCGAGAGGCTTCTCGAACGGGTCTACAAGGAATTTGGCGAGGAGCGCGCCGCCCTCGTCTGTACCTTTGCCACGTACCGCCTGCGCAGCGCTATTCGCGATGTGGGCAAAGCGCTAGGCTTGCCGGCCGTCGAGATCGACAAGCTGGCTAAGCTTAGCGAGCGCTGGGGCTCCGGTAGCCTCGGTGAGGAGATGGCGCGCTTGCCTGAGTTCCGCGAGCGACTCAATGCCCCGCTCTGGCGCGACCTAGTTGACCTCGTCCAGCAAATTCTCAGACTCCCGCGACACATTGGCCAACATGTGGGCGGGGTCATCCTCTCAGCGCGCCCTCTCCAAGAGCTAGTACCCTTGGAACCGGCGCGGATGGCCGGGCGGGTGGTATGCCAGTGGGACAAAGACTCGGTGGACGATGCTCGCTTCGTGAAGATCGATTTCCTAGCGCTTGGTATGCTGTCGCTGGTGGACGAATGCCTAGAGATCATCGAGAGTCGGCATGGGCAGCGACCAGACCTCGGCCGTATCCCTCACGATGACCCGCAGGTCTTCGACCGCATCTGCGCCGGGGATACGATGGGCATGTTTCAGATCGAGAGCCGGGCTCAGATCCAGAGCTTACCCCACACGCAGCCACGGACCATCGACGACTTGGCTGTGCAGGTGGCGATCATCCGGCCAGGGCCGATCATGGCCGGCTCCTTTCATCCCTATATGGAGCACCGCCGCCGGCTGGCCGAGGGGGAGAAAGTCGACGTGGAATACCTGCACCCTTGCCTTGAAAGCGCTCTGCGAGAAACCCTCGGGGTGATCCTCTATCAGGATCAGGTGCTACAAGTGGCGATGGCCGCTGCCGGATATAGCGCCGGCGAGGCCGACCGGTTGCGCCGGGATATGGGCAAGCGACACGGCGCGGAGATCATGGAAACGCACTGGCCGCGCTTCCTAGCCGGAGCCAAGGAGCGCGGCATTGACGATGGAACGGCGCGAGCAATTTTCGAGCGGCTCCTAGGGTTTTCCGGTTATGGTTTCCCTAAGAGCCACGCCGTGGCCTTCGCCTTGCTAGCATATGAATCAGCTTGGCTCCGTACGAACTTCCCCACCGAATACTACTGCGCTCTCTTCAACAACCAACCAATGGGCTTCTACTCGGTTGAGGTGCTTACCGGGGATGCGCGGCGCCATGGGGTAAAGGTCGTCGAGCCAGATCTGAACCTTAGCTTGGCGAAGTGCCGAGTGGAAGCCGACCAGGTGATACGGCTGGGTCTCGGATGTGTACAAGGAATCGGCGAGGAGACCGCCGAGAACATAGTTCGGAAACGGGAGCAAGGCGGGCCGTTTCGATCGCTGTTCGACTGCGCGCGGCGTACTGGGCTCCGCCGCGAGGCATTGGAGAACCTGATCACCGCCGGCGCCGCCGATAGCTTCGGACTGACGAGGCGGGAGCTGCTCTGGCAGCTCGGTCTCCTCTACTGGCCGGTGGGTCAGCAGCCGCCGCTGGACGTCCCTACAGAGCAGGACATGGTCGCGCTACCGTCGATTTCGGCCTGGGAGCAATTAGTAGGCGAGTACAAGGTCTTGAATCTGTCGCCTAATCACCATCCCCTCGCCATTATGAGATCCCGGCTTCCTCGCGGGCTCGCCACCAGTGCCACCCTAGAGAGGATGGCCGATGGGGCAGCAGTGCGCTTGGGGGGCATGGTCGTCTGCCGCCAGCGACCATGGACGGCTAAGGGGGTGGTCTTTCTGCTGCTGGAGGACGAGTTTGGGCTGGCGAATGTGGTCGTCTATCCGACGTTGTTCGAGCGGCAGCGGAACCTAATTCGTTTGGAGCCCCTCTTGCTTGTTTATGGGCATCTGCAGCGCCGCGGAGGGACGATCAATGTCGTGGCGCGGCACTTCCAGAGCCTGCGCCGCCCACGCGACGAGGTCGCCTCAGTCTCTCACGATTTCTATTAACAAGGCTTACCGCGCTAAGTCACCGCTCGGAAAACGGTCTCGAAAGCCCATCCCATCAAAGCGCAGACCGGCAGAGTCAGCACCCAGGCCATAGCGATGTTCCCTGCGAGGCCCCAGCGCACCGCCGAAAGTCGCCGGGAGGCTCCCACGCCCATGATCGTCGAACTGATCACATGAGTGGTACTTAGCGGGAAACCGAGCCTTGATGCCGCCTCGATCACCGTAGCTGCGGCGGTCTCTGCGGCAAAGCCATGCACGGGCTGCAGCGCTACCAGCTTACTGCCCATCGTGCGGATAATTCGCCATCCACCAGAAGCCGTACCGGCGCCCATAGAGACAGCGGCGAGGACCATTACCCAAATCGGCACGTGGAAATCCGGAATCGCGCCATACACTACCAGCGCCATGGTCATAATCCCCATCGTCTTCTGGGCGTCGTTGTTGCCGTGGCTAAAAGCCATAAAGGCGGCGGAGACCATCTGAAGGTGCCGAAAGATGCCGCCTACCGATGATGGGCTAGCCCACCGGAAGAGCCACAGCAGCGCGCCCATCAGCAATAATCCACAGACAAAACCGATTAGCGGGGAGAAGAGGAGAGCAAGAAGTACCTTCTCCAGTCCGCTCCACATTAGCACTCCTACGCCGCCTCCGGATACCGCAGCCCCGACGATGCCAGCAATCAGAGCGTGGCTGGAGCTACTGGGAATTGCCAAGTACCAAGTGACAAGGTTCCAAATGATTGCCGCCAGCAAAGCGGCAATGATCGTCGATTGCGTCACGGCCTCTGGCTTCGCCAGCCCGGCACCTACCGTCTTGGCCACCGCCGTGCCGGAAAGGGCGCCGACGAAGTTCAGGCAGCCGGCCATTACGATCGCCACACCGGGTGAGAGAACCCGTGTAGATACCACCGTAGCGATGGCATTGGCCGCGTCATGGAAACCGTTAATAAAGTCGAAGATTATCGCCATGCCGAAGATGAGCACTAGCGTCACCAGCGCGACATCAGGCATGCTTCAGCACCAACCCTTCCAGGACGTCCGAGATGTCCTCTCCTCGGTCGGTAGCACCCTCTAGCAATTCGTAGATCTCGCGCCACTTGATGATTTCGACGGCGTTGCTGCCGTTGTCGAATAGATGAGCGAGTGCCAGGCGAAGCACCTCATCGGCTTCATTCTCCAGCCGGTTGATCTCCACACAGTGTCGCAAGATGCTTTTTAGGTCGCGGCGACGGCGGAGCTTGGGAACAGCCGCATTGACCTCTTCAGCTACTCTAACCACCAAATCGATCAGCGCCAAAGCATTTGGTTCGAGTGCCTTGATCTTGTAGAGCACCAGCATCCCTGCTGCCCCTTCGATATGGTCCAACATATCGTCAATCGAGTGGGACAGCGTCACGATATCTTCCCGGTCTAGCGGCGTGACGAAAGTAAGATGAAGCTGTTCGATGATGCGATGAGTGATACTGTCACCCCTGTGCTCAAATTCGGTTACTACTGCGGCTCGCTGCGGGGCCTCGTCGTAGTGCTTGGCCATTTCCAGCAGGGCATGTGCCCCCTCGAGGAGATTTGAGGCACCCTCCTCGAACAGATCGTAGAACTTCTGCTCCCTCGGGATGAAAGAGAATTTGAATAAAGACATACAGACCCTTTCGCAAATTCCCTTCGGTTCCGCTTCTGGCCATCACATTTCCCAACCGAGCGGAGGCCGGTAAAGACGTACCGAAGATCGTTACCATTATCCGTATTCCACTTTTCGTCTACTGGCATTATGCACCGTACGGCGCCAGATTTCAAGCGTTTGAGTCTACAGACTGCGCCGCAATTCTTCAGTCAACACCGCCAGGCGCTCCTCGTAGGCCGCCTCGGACTGCATTCTGGCGTGGTGCCAGGTCGCCGTCGCTTCCAAGTTCGGCCTCAAGGCCGAACCGCCGAGCCCTCTCTCCCTCAGGATACCCTCTGCCTCTGTGGCAAGCTGCTGCTGGCCGATAGCCGCACTCTGAGTCTTTTCAAGCTCGTATTCTCCCAGGAGTTGTTCAAGGCGACTGGCAATGTCGTTCATGCGCGCCGAGGGGAAGAATTCGCGAATGCCCTGCAAGGCTCTTCTCGTTCGCTGCAGCTCTTGCCACTGGAAGGCTTCGGTCAGCCTGGCCAAGAGGCCTTGTCGCACAAACTCCGCGGCAGCGCCGGTGTATCTGCCCAACTGAGCCTCGACATCTCGCGGGGGCAGTCCCGAGAGATACCTGTCTGCCAATCCTTCACCAATCGGTCGATGCTCGTTCTCTTCTTGCTTCCTCAGTTCCTCGGGAGAAAGCCGGCCCAGCCGTTCAGCCCGCTCCATCGCGATCTCCCAAGCACTCTTGACTCTCTTCTGTTCCATCTTCGACACAACCTCCCTGATTTGGATATAATAAGCGAGTTGCAAGAGTCTTTCAAGCTATTAACTTTCAGCCATCAGTAGCCTTTCGTCATCCTGGCGAGCACCGGGATCCAGAAGGCGCAGCTGATAGTTGACGGCTGATAACTACGAGGTGAACATGCGTCTAGTGGAGGATGTCTATTGCTACCCATGGCAGGGCCAGGGCAATAACTGCAACAGCTACGCGCTTCGCTACTTCGTCGACGGCGTTGCGCGCTATGCCCTGATCGATCCGGGCTTGACGACCGTGCCCATGCCTATTGTCAACGGCGGCAGAATTGTCGGCGTGGGCCAGGAACCTGGCCGGGAGGCACTACTGGCCGAGCTTCGCGCTGACGGCATTGAGCCGGAGTCCGTCAATCTAGTAATCAACACTCACGCCCACAGCGACCACTGCGAATCCAGCCTTTGGTGGAAGGAAACGTATGGTTCGCTTGTAGCCGTACACGAAGCCGAGCAAGGCTTCTATGCTTTGAGTGTCCGTGGCCGCGCTGCGCCCAATATGGGGTCAAGAGAGAAGGAAGACGATGCTGCGCCCGACCTCTTCCTTGGCGAAGGGGAGCTGCTTCTTGGAAAACCCCAGGCCGCTGTGCTACAAGTGCTTCACACGCCCGGGCATTCCCCCGGTGGCATTTCCATCTACTGGTCGGACCGGCGAGTCCTGATCGTTGGCGACCTCATCTTCTATCGTTCGGTAGGGCGAACCGACCTGCCTGGTGGAAGCATAACTAAGATGCGTGAGGGTATTCGGCGGCTGAGCCAACTAGACGTGGAACACCTGCTAACCGGTCACGCCTATGGTCATCCCGGCGTCATCAGCGGCCGAAATGAAGTCGAAGTCAATTTCCGATACGTCCTCGCTGCGGTCCTGCCATGATTCACGACGCGTGAGGCGTGACTACGTCATTTCGCAACTAGGGTAACGGGCCGCTTGGCGCACGGTGGAGACTTATTGGTAAAGCCTCGTACGCCACGCCACACATGCCTACGTCGCACTTAGGAAACCACGCAATGAAACAGGATTTCCTACCGCACACTGCGTAAGCGGCGGATCTGTGAGGCACCTACCACGTATCGCGCCTTCTTCACTAGATTCCGGTTTTCGCGGGAGTGCCGCGATCACGCGGTACGAAATACGAAATTCGTGATACACGATGCGAATCACGAGTCACGTAATCAGCATCGCATCGCCGAAGCTGAAGAACCGGTACCTGTTCTGTATCGCCTCGACATAGGCCTGCCGGATGAGATCAGTGCCGGCGAACGCTGATACGAGCATCAGGAGACTTGAGCGGGGCAGGTGAAAATTGGTGATCAGGGCGTCGACGACTTTGAAGCGGTAGCCGGGAAGGATAAAGAGGTCGGTGCAGCCCGCGAAAGCTTCCACCTCGTCGGAACGGCGTGCAGCCGTCTCCAAAGTCCGCACGCTTGTGGTGCCTACGGCGATCACCCGCCGACCCTCCTGCTTCGCCCGGTTGATCTTCTCCGCCGTCCCAGCATCGAGGAGGCAATACTCGGTGTGAATGTGATGCTCTCGTGGGTCCTCGACTTGCACCGGACGAAAAGTGTCAAGTCCAATGTGGAGGGTAACGAAGGCGAACTCTACCCCCTGCTGGCTAAGCTGTCTCATGAGCTCGGAGGTAAAGTGCAATCCAGCCGTTGGCGCTGCCGCGCTGCCTTTCTGTCGGGCATAGACCGTCTGGTAGCGTTCCGGGTCGGTCAGAGGGACGTGGATATAGGGAGGGAGCGGAATGGCCCCGATCCTTTCCAGCAGTGCTTCGTCGGAGAAGCGCACCAACCTTCCTCCGACAATCGTGCGATCGAGCACTTCGGCTATCGCCAGCCCTTCTGGTATAATAGCCGGCTCCTCAATCGGCCCTCGCCCCTGTCCGTTCATCTGGCTCCATCTGCTGAGGATCAGACGTGTCCCCGGCGTAGCTCGCCGGCCGGGCTTGACCAATGTCTCCCAGACACTCTGCTCCACGCGGCGAACTAGAAGCAGTTCCACTTTCCCTCCGGTTTCTTCCCGCCTAGCGATCAATCGGGCAGCCATGACTCGGCTTTCGTTGGCTACGAGGAGATCGCCTGAATGCAGGTAATCGCCAATGTCACAAAACCGCCGGTGTGCGATGGTCCTATCCGCTCGGTTCAGCACCAAGAGGCGAGAGTGATCTCGCGGTTCCAGCGGCGTCTGGGCGATGAGCTCGGGAGGCAGATCGTAGTCGAAGTCGGCAGTTCTCAATGGGTCACTCTCTAACGAATTATCCGGATGATTAAATTCAAGAGGATCGTCAGGACGATGCTGAGTATTAGACAGCTGACAATCGGGAAGAAGACGGTGACGTTGTCGAGCCTGATGGTCACGTCACCGGGTAGATGGCCGATCCCAAACAATCGCGCCAACGCGATCAAGATCAAGCCAAGTAAGACGATGCCTGCCCCGACCAGGAGGAGTAGTCTTCCTAAAGCACCAAAATCCATCGCTGTTGCCTCGGCATTCATTATACTGGTCTGTCTGTAGAAAGACAACGGCGTTCTTGACGCCGCCCACCTTGACCTCTGTCCAATCAAGTGGTATTGTACCAAGAAGGATGTCGCGTCGTTTCACTTCGCCGCGTCATCTTGGACAAAGCCAGCGGCTCGTCGAGAACTCTAGGGTTACCCCGCTTGGGTTTGGCGTTGCTCCCGAGTCTTCCTTAGGTCATCCCACGATAATGGCAGGATTAGGAGAGAAACAAAGATGAGCGCAAAGGAACGAGTCCCGATGGCAGAGAACGTCGCCGCGGGCGAGCTTCGGATGGTGCAGAGCCGAGCCGGTTCTGTGCGGGCCCGGCAAATTAACATGCAGCAGTCCCTGGCTCAGAGCGTCGAGGGTGGTGAGGTTCACATCAAAGAGGGGGGAGCTTTGATCGTTCATGGGGACAATATCGCCATCGAGCGGGGTGGTGCCTGGGCGCTTATTGGCAATAGGATCAAAGCAGATAATACCGGTGCCGCGGTGATAATTGCGCGAACAGTAGAAGGGACGCTAAGACCAGCCATCGATCTCCGTAGCGCCGTGGCCATAGGGCTGGCGGCAGGGGCCGGCACAGCCTTAGTGAGGCTTCTGGTAGCCATGCTGCGGTCGCGACTGGCGAAGTAAGCGGAGAGCCATCAGCTTTGGGCTTCCAGGAGGCCACACCGGTCGGTGGCTGCAAATAGAAGGGAGTCATTTGAAGGTGATCGAGCTAGAAGTGAGAGAAAGACAGACGCACGGGAAGAGAGTTCGCTTTCTCCGTAGGCAAGGAATCGCGCCTGCTAATCTATACGGACACGGCTTGAGCTCGGTAGCATTAGAGGTGCCAAGCAAGCAACTCCAACGCCTTGTTAGCCAGGTAGGCAAGAGCCAGCTCATCGGGCTGCGGATCAATGGTCGAGTGCCGGTACAAGCCCTGATCCGGGAGATCCAACGCGATCCGCGCACTAATCAGTTGTTACACGTCGATTTCTACGGAGTGAGAAAGGGCGAGAAGCTCAAGGCTGCCGTGCCGCTGGTCTTGGTCGGGGAATCACCGGCTCAAGCAGTACAAGGCGGCGTGATTGTGCATGGCATCACCACTGTCGAAGTGGAGACCGAGCCAGAGAATCTGCCACAGTGTATCGAGGTCGATCTTTCCCGTCTAACCGAGCCAGATCAGACTATTCATGTTCGGGACTTGTCTTTCCCGCCCGGCGTCGAAGTGCTCACGGACGCCGACGAGCCCGTAGCGAAGTTGACCGCAGCGAGGCGCGAAGCTGAGGAGGCTGCTACGGCAGAAGAGGCCGAGACCGGGGCGGCTGAGGGGAGAGAGGGTGGTGGCAAGGAGTAAATGCCGCCAAGAAGGGCGACTGGCCCTTCTTGACCTCGATGAGAAGCAGTTCACAAGCTTCTTCGAAAGCCTTGGGCAGCCGGCCTACCGCGCTAGACAGGTCTGGCATTGGATCTACCGGCGCCACGTTCTTGACTTTGCCGACATGACAAACCTGCCAAGCGGCCTGCGCCAAGACCTAGTGGCGCGTGCGTTTCTGCCTCTGTTGCGGGTGCTGGATGAGAAGAAGGCGGCAGACGGACTGACGGATAAGCTCCTCTTTGGTTTGCCAGATGGCAAGTCGGTAGAGGCTGTCCTGATGCGTTACGACGGTGGCGAGAAGAGTCGGCGTCGGCGAACAGTTTGCGTTTCTACCCAGGTGGGCTGTCCCATCGGCTGCGCTTTCTGCGCCACAGGGCGACAGGGATTCGTGCGGAATCTCAGCAGTGGCGAGATCCTCGCCCAGGTGCTTTACTTTAGTGCGCGCGGTCTGGTCAGTGATGATGGTCCGGTGACTAATGTGGTGTTTATGGGGCAGGGGGAACCGCTGCTCAACTTCCCGGCTGTCTGGCATGCCATAGAGGTACTGAACAGCTCGGAAGGCTTCGATCTTGGAGCCAGACACATTACCATTTCTACCGCCGGCGTCGTGCCACGCATTCGCGAACTGGCTAAGAAAGGGCTGCAGGTCGGCTTGGCCATTTCCCTGCACGCGCCGACTGATGAGCTGCGAACCCGTCTAGTGCCGCTCAATCGTCGTTACCCCCTTGCCATCCTGATGGCAGCCTGCCGAGAGTATGTCGCTATTACGGGACGGCGAGTAACGTTTGAGTATGCAATGATCGACCGGATCAACGATGATCTGGTCCACGCGCGCCAGCTGGCTGGATTGCTGAAGGGCTTGTCCTGCCACGTGAACCTGATCCCTCTGAACCCCACCGAAGCAGAGACCTGGCATCCCTCACCTCATAATCGAGTGCTGGCCTTTCAGGCCGAATTGGAGACCGGCCAAATTCGCAGCACACTCCGGGTGAAACGCGGGGGGGACATTCTTGCTGCCTGTGGACAACTGCGGAGCAGGTGCACCTAGGCGATTATCATTTGTTCCTTGAGAGCGTGTAGCTGCTTCGCGCCGAAGTAGGTGCTACCAATCCTCGTTCAGGAGATTGTCGGCACACGCTGGCAGGACAAAGGAGATTGTGGTACCTTGTCCGAGGCCTCCTTTGGCCCAGATGCGACCACCGTGGGCGTGGATAATCGTCCGGCAGATATAGAGACCTAGGCCAGTGCCCCTTGTCATTGTCGACTGCCCGTCTTCCACCCGATAGAACTTGTCGAAGAGGCGATCAGCCTGGTCCTCGGGGATGCCAATCCCGTGATCCTGAACGGTCACCAGAACCCATGATCGTACGTCCTTGGCCAGCCCCATGGCACGATCTCTACCGACTAGCCGGTTTAGTTCCCGCCGGTTGCCAACCTGGCGTATGGTGACAAAGATAGTCCCACCCTTTGGGGAATACTTGACCGCGTTGTCAAGCAAGTTGATCACCACCCGTTCGATCTTACCCCTGTCTGCTTCGAGGAGTGGCATAGGCCCTTCACTCCTTACCCGAATGATGTGCTGTAAGGTCTGGGCCTGCATCTCGCTCACGATATCGCCAATTAGGCAGTCTATGTACAGGGGCTCAAGGGCCAGGCGCAAGTGGTTTGCCTCTATGCGTGAAAGATCGAGGAAATCAGAAACCAAACGTGAGATGCGATTGGTGGCACTATCAATGGCCTCGAGGTAGAGCCTCCTCTGTTGAGGCGAAGTCTCTTTCTCCATGTGACGGAGAGTTGCCGCGTAGCCCTTGATCGCCGTGAGGAACGTCCGCAGGTCGTGGGAGACAGTGGAGAAGAAGTCGGCCTTCATTCGCTCCACCTCTCGCCGTTCAGATACATCTCTCGCGGTGATGATTGTGATGCCTTGTCGCGGACCCGCGAGCCCGATGAAGGTACTGCCCACGCTGAGATCTATCTTCCGACCATCCTTCCGCGTGTGAGTGATGTCGATGTAGCTGGAGGTCTGGCCCTTTCTCTTGCCCGCCGTGGGCCCGCTTCTTTCCTTGGAGCCCCTCGCCTTCCCAAGGCAAAGACAGTCGCGACCGAACACGTCACAGCAGCGGCTGCCGACGAGTTCACTCTGCTTTCGCCCGGTGAGCGCCTCCAAACTTGCATTCACGGCAAGGATCTTCCCTTGCTCACCGAGGATCATCACGCCGTCAGAAACGCTTCTGAAGATCGCCGCCATTTCCTTCTGCTGTTGGATGACCTCGCTCTGTCTCCTCTTTGTCTCCGCAAACAAGATCGCGTTCTCTAGGGCAGTCGAAGCCTGATTACAGGCTGTGCCCAAAAGCGCCAAATTGGCCTGCGAATAGGCATTGGCACGCGTGTCGCCCAGCGCCACTATCCCCGCCATGCTATGTTGAACCATTAAAGGAGTGCAGATCGCTGAGCGCAGGCCGAAGACGCTTACCACTTTCCCGAGTGGTTCATACTTCGTAGCATCCGTGAGCAGCAGGGGTTTGCCTTTGTCGATCATCAACTCCATCAGCCGGAGCCCCAATTCGTTGGCTACCGTCCATTGCTCCCGACCGAGGTTGTATGTGGCCTTCAACTCCATGCTGCCATCTTGATCTCGCAACATCAACAGCCCAGCTGATGGGCGCATCAACTCACCCAGTTCATTGAGAAGACGCTGGAGTGTCTGATCCAGATCGGCAACAGCAGCACCAGTTCTGGTCGACACACGATGCAGGAAAGACAGCTCTCTAAACTTCCGCTGATTCTCCTCGAAAAGCTCCGCTTGGTGCAGAGCAATGACCATGTGGTTGGCGAATAGCGCGGCAATGGCCCGATCTTCGTCATTGGGCATGAAAACGCAAGGCGACCCGAACACGATCCAACCGATGGTGTGACCACGCGAATCGACCAGGGGCACAAGCCAAATCGACCGCAAACCGGCCATTTCGACCAGCGGCCAGAGGCGTTCCATGCGCCGGTTCTGTAAGACATCGGGGAAGGACACAGGCTGAGCAGTGGTGGCCGTCGTACTCCAGAGACGCTGTTCCTGCTCCACTTGGACGAGTATCTCCGAATGCTCGCTTGTCATACCGATGACTCCAGCCACTCGGCATGCTCGACCCTCTTTATCGAGGAGTACCACAGCACATTTGTCGATCTGTGGCACGAGATGACGGAGAAGGATCGCTTTGCCCAACACAGAATCAGTCGATTGGTCCACAGATAGTTGAGCGGCGATCGCCACGAGTTCGATCAAACGGTCGTCGAGATGGTTCGCGACTATCGGAGCGCCCTGGGCAATGGCTGGCTCATCGACACCGTGCTCAAGTATTTCAACGGGCGGGACCTGCAGATCTGGCATGGCTGTGAGCTGTGCTAGCGCCAGCTCGTCATCCTGCTCTGCTGAAGTGAACGCCATCTTTCCGATCTCTCCGACGATCTATCCACATAGAGTTACCCATCATTTGCCCCGCCTTGGCACAGACTTGGGTTGCTGCCTTCCGCACCTCGGCCAGAGTCGCAAACGACCGGTGAACGTTGGTCACTACGCCAACGGAAAGAGACATCAACGGTATCCGGCAATCATGGCCCTGCCTATCCACTAGGGTCATGTACCCCGCGAGGTTGTCCGAAGGCCCGTAGAACTGGCGGATCTCTCGGTCGAAATTCGCGAAGACCTGACCGACGATGGACTCTACACGCTTTGGAGTGGTGACAACGATGAGGTCATCTGACGTCGCGTGATAGATGCTCTCCTCCCCTTCCTCACTCTTTGTGGCCGCCCGCAACAGCGAAGCCAGGAAACGCAAGACATCTTCACCTGCAGCGTGACCGTACCCCTCGATGAATGAATCGAGATGATCCACCCTAAACCACATCACAGCCCATCGCCTGCGGCCATCGTTGAGAAGGGACAGGATGTGACGGTCGGCGAGCTTGCCTGAAGGCAGACCGGTCAGCGGGTTTTGTAGATCGCGCACACCGGCAATTGCGATCAGGTTGCGAACTCTAAGTCGCAACTCCTTTAGGTCGACCGGGCTGATCAGGTAGTCGTTTGCACCCTCTTCTAGTGCCCTGATCTTGTCTTCAGCCGAATCGGCCAGGAAGAGCACCGGCAGATGACTCGTAGCAGGAACACGGCGCAAGGTAGTGAGGAGGCCATGACCGATAGCCGCGTCTACGAGGACCGCGCCAGGTAGGTCTCTGCGGCAAGCGCAAAAGGCACTCTCCGCGTCAGGAGCCAAAGTGACCTGATAACCCTGCGCGAGAAAATAGACCCTGAGGAGGTCCATTGAATCTGGGCTATGATGAACGACGAGGATCTTTTCTTCACTCATGTAAGGTATCCAAGCAGACGCGATTTCTTCGCCAACAACGAGTCCCATACGAGATCGTCATAGTTACCTCTGCATCGGCTGTTTGGCCTGATCCTCCTTCGATGTCTTGACAAAGCGATAGCCAACTCCCCACTCGGTCAGGATGAACTTTGGCTTGCTGGGGTCTTCCTCGATCTTCTCCCGAAGGTATCTAATGTAGAGTTTCACGTAACCTGGAGACTCGACGTACTCGGGCCCCCAGACATTAGACAGTACCTGCTTCTGGGTAAGTACGCGGCCCTGGTTCTCAATTAGGAAGGCGAGCATGCGGAACTCGGTCGGCGATAGCTCAACGGGCTCGCCATCGACCCGTACCTCACGACTGGCGAAATCGACACAGAGCCGGCCGTTGCTGAAGACATTCTCCTTTTCGGTGCCGCTGGCAACTCGAGTGCGGCGGAGCACAGCCTTGATCCTCGCGAGGAGCTCCGGAAACTCGAAGGGCTTGCACAGGTAGTCGTCGGCGCCCAACTCAAGACCGCGTACCCTGTCCACGCCTTCGGCCCTAGCGGTTAGCATGATCACGCCTGCATCGGAGACCTCTCTGACGCGTCGGCACGTTTCCCAACCATCGAGGTTTGGCATCATCACGTCGAGGATCACCAGATCTGGCCGTTCGTTGTAGAGTTGACGAAGCGCTGCTTTGCCGTCTTCGGCGGTTATAACGCGGAACCCTTCCTTCTCCAGCCAGAGCTTCACAATACTCCTGATCTCTTGATCGTCGTCCACCAGGAGAATGCTGTCCTTCATCTCCACGAAAGCCTCCGACTGTGGGGCGGCCTTGAACACATAGGAGCGATCGGGGTAGCGCTAGGGACCGAGGCTGCCCTTCCCCGTCCTAGGCACCTCCGCCCCGCATTCCCCACCGTATACTCTATGTTCGCCGCTGCCCCCAACCTCCCTGCTGCAACAGCAGCTTGGACAGTTGAATCATCGGCATAGGGCTCGAGAAGTTTAGGCCGATGGCTATGGGTGGAAAAAGCAGTGCGGTCTCCAGTGTGGCCAAGCTTACCTTGGGCCTAGGCGACCAGCACAGTCATCTTTAGCAATGAGACAATAGGCATCGCAGCGGGCATGGTCAGACTAATTATACGTTGCAGGCGCTAACCTGTCAACCTGCTTGCCTTGACGTGTGAATGGTCTATGATTCTGTCACCCGGTAACGGTTCAGTGAAAATGTCACCCATGGGGTACCATAAAGAGTATGGAACCGGAGATGGTGACATTGAACAAGAAGGAGCAGAAGCGAGCGTTGG
>Ga0315298_1001584_pt1 | contig 41147 bp, 43 predicted proteins | sample WHS_1_MG_FD_203077 | JGI IMG/M metagenome (GOLD analysis project Ga0315298, IMG submission 203077) | Extremophilic microbial mat communities from Washburn Hot Springs, YNP, Wyoming, USA - WHS_1_MG | ecosystem: Environmental > Aquatic > Thermal springs > Hot (42-90C) | place: USA: Wyoming... | reverse complement strand
GAATTTACCTCCTGGATGTCCATTTGAGCCAAGGTGTCCATTTGCGAAGGCTGAATGCAAAGAAAGATTACCTGAAATGGTAAAGATAGATGATGGACATTTCACAAGATGCATACTGTACAAAAATCAAACTGAACAAAATAAAATAAAAAAAGTCTAAAAAGTGAAATACCCCTTATCCCCCTTAATAAGACATTAGAACGAGCCGAAAGGCTCGTTCTTTGCTTCTATTCTTCGTTATGCTCGTCAGAGTTTTTGAAAAAATACCAATAGAGGATGGTGTTAACGAATTGAAAACCAGCCGCAAATAAAATGGGCATTTTGATCAGCGATACATCTATTAGATAACCTCCTGCGGCAGGATCAATCGATGATTTGATTTGCTACGGAAGATCACTCAACGATGCAACGGTTGCGCTCTCTTTGCTTTTAGCCTCCCATGACGAAGGATTGTCTCAGTGTATTGCCAACGGCGATTACCAACATTCTGATGGTAAAAAACACCGGCAAGAAAAAAGGTGGGCATAAATGCCATTAAAAGGTAAAGATTGCGGTTTAGCCACTTTAATTTGTTCAATTGTTTTTTTCATCTGCCTGCTTTAGTTGTTCAAAAGCGCTGATGAATTTCTCATATATATGTATATTGTCTTTTATTTCCATAGAAAGCGAATTTAACAATTCAATGCCATCAGAAGTTATTTCATAGACATGTCTTGCCGGACCAGAACCTTGAGTATCCCATCTTGATGAAATATAACCTTTTTCTTCCATATTTTTTAGCATCTTGTATATTGCCGTTTGATCCGGTAAGTAAGATTCAAAGCCAAATTCTTTAAGTTTGTCCATAAGTTCATAACCATAAGAAGGCTCCTTGTAAAGTGCTAAAAGCAAAAATGGTCCTATAAATCTAACCCGCATTCCACTTCTCGCATGTTTGTTGAATCCGTGACCATAACCATGCATTTAATCAACCTCCAATCGATATTATTAGTAGTATATCATATATATGAATTACATATCCAATATTTGATCAACTTTAAATGTGAAATGTTTTTGGCTCCGGCATTCGCCTTTCGGTGGCTGTCCTCGCTACGCAGCGTTGGCCATCTTGAGGCATCATGCCCTCCGTGTCAAGCTCAAATTTGTATTTCACTAAAAGAGGTTTAGTATATTTTAAAAATATCCCTTGCTTTTCATCCAGAATGGTGGTAAAATTAAATTAGACTTAAATAGTATAGATTTATAAGGAGGCCGTAAAATATGGAATTAATTAAAATTGTTGATCTTCATGCGTTGATAGGTGAAAAAGAAATTATAAAAGGAGTAAATATAACCATCAATTCGAATGAAATTCATGCGATAATGGGGCCGAATGGCGCAGGCAAAACAACTCTCATAAACGTTATAATGGGCAATCCTAAATATAAAATATCATCCGGAGATATCCTTTTCAAAGGTAAAAGTATCCTTGACTTGAGCGTGGATGAAAGGGCAAAGCTCGGCATATTTCAGTCTTTTCAATATCCGGAAGAAATATCCGGTGTTACTTTTATGAATTTTCTCAAACTTGCTTATGAAAAGGTGCATCCGGAAAATCAGATGAAGGTACTTGAGTTTGGCGATATGTTGCTCAAAACTGCCGACTCACTTAAGATCGATCGTGATTTTCTTAAGAGATACGTTAATCTTGGCTTTTCAGGCGGAGAGAGAAAAAAATCCGAAATACTCCAACTTAACGTTTTGAATCCTCAAATTGCTTTGCTCGATGAAACCGATTCAGGACTTGATATAGATGCGCTCAGGGTGGTGTCAAATGGCATAAACCATGCGTTTGAAAGGGGCATGTCGATCTTACTTGTGACACATTATAAAAGGATATTGGATTACGTAAGACCAAATTTTGTACATGTATTTGTAGATGGCCGGATAGTTAAAACAGGTGGGATGGAAATTGCCGAAGAACTTGAAAGAAATGGGTACGAGGAAGTGAGATCATGACAAAAAATTTCAACGTTATTTTGAAAACCGAACCCGGATTAAGCAGGAAAATCATAGAAGAAATTTCTCAGGCAAAAGATGAGCCTTCATGGATGAAGGAATTAAGGATAAAATCTCTCGAATACTTTATGAACAGATCAAATCCGACCTTTGGGGTTGATATATCTCCACTCGATCTCAATTCAATAGTAAACTACGTAAGACCCGGAGCACAAAATGAAAGATCGTGGGAAGATGTTCCCGAAGACATAAGAGAAAATTTTGAAAAACTTGGAATACCCGAGGCAGAGCGAAAAGCACTTTCAGGTGTTGGAGCCCAGTACGATTCCGAGGTTGTTTATCACAACATGAAAGAATCTCTTTCGAAATTGGGAGTTATCTTTTTGGAAATGGGAATGGCTGTTAAAACATATCCCGATCTTGTCAAAAAATATTTCATGAAACTTATTCCTCCCAACGATCATAAGTTCGCAGCCCTCCACGGCGCCGTGTGGAGCGGGGGTACCTTCATATATGTTCCTCCGGATGTAAATGTCCCCATGCCCATACAATCTTATTACCTTATGGGTTCTCCAGGTATGGGCCAATTCGAACATACTTTAATAGTCGTCGATAAAGGTGCAAAACTTGAATTCATAGAGGGATGTTCAGGCCAAAATTATTCGGTCAGCAACATGCACGCTGGAGCAGTTGAAATATACGTTGGTGAAGGTGCAACCGTAAAATTTTCGACGATAGAGAACTGGGCAAAGAACACTTACAATCTCAACACAAAACGCGCTTCCATTGACAAAGATGGTACCATAATATGGATCTCCGGAACGATGGGATCTGCCAAAACAATGTTGTATCCATCAAGCATTCTGAAAGGTAAAGGTGCAAGAACCGAATATACAACGATAACTTACGCAGGTCCTGGTCAGCATCTCGATACGGGTACAAAGGTTTTTCATTTTGCTCCGTATACCTCTTCGAAAGTTGATTCGAGAAGTATAAGTTTTGGTGGAGGATACGCATTTTACAGAGGGCTTGTGAGGGTATCGGAATCCGCGGTTCATTCAAAATCGTCCGTTGATTGTTCTGCCCTGATGGTGGATGATATTTCAAAGTCAGATACGCTCCCTATAATAGAGGTCATGAACAACGAATCCGAAATTGGACATGAAGCCTACGTTGGAAAGATAAACGAAGATCAGATATATTATCTCATGAGCAGAGGACTGAATGAGGATGATGCAAGGGCTTTGATTGTGAGAGGTTTTCTGGAACCTTTTATAAAGCAATTGCCATTTGAATACGCCGTCGAATTCAACAGACTCATAAACATGCACTTCAATTCGAAGATAGGGTGATGGATATGTTCACAAGAGTTGAACCTAAAAGACAGAGTTTTGAAGTTGTGGATGATTACACCTCGAAAGACATAATTTCGGAAAAAAAGGAACTATTCCATGATTTGTTTTCCGAATATTCGACCCAAGGTTTCCCAAGATGGAAAAGGCTTGAATTGTCTGATTTCAAAAAGGTTCCGATAAAAAAATACGAAGGAAATTTCGTAAAGTCTGGAAATGTGCAATTATCCGGAGAATCTATTGAAAAAAGAGAATACAGAGATTTCCTTCTCGAAAAATTCGAAGGAGTAGATCTGAAATTCGTGCTCATGGCTTTAATATTCTTCAATGCCGGCATGTTCAAAGAGATCAACGGAAATGAAAAGATAGATCTCATCTACGATCTGAGCAAAAACAACGTTCTGATTGAAAATTCCGGGCTTATATTAAGGAAGCATTCTTCTGCTTTTCTTGTTAGAGAATACAGATCTGGAGGTAATTTCTTGAATTCAGCATCCAAATTCTTCCTGAATTCTGGATCCAGTTTGAAGATCTTCAACGTGTTCATAAACCCAAAGACAGATCTCCTCATCTCATCGAACCTTTACGATCTTGAAGAAAGTGCAAATCTCGAAGTCTACGATGTGATCTTCGGGGGACAAAAAATGGCGTTGGATCATCTTGCAAATCTCAAAGGAAAATCTTCAAGGGCGATCTTTAAGACTGTATACTTTGGGCGTGGAAGAGAGAGACTCGATCTAAGATACGAGATCGATCATTACGGTGAAAACACGTATGGCAGAATAGAATCAAACGGTGTGCTCGCTGATGAATCCTACTCTGTCGTGAGAGGCAACATAGACATAAAGAGTACCGCCTACAACGCCGATTCAGAAGAAAAAAGCCACGTGATCAATCTGTCTTCAAGAGCGCGTGCTGACTCGATCCCGTCTTTGTTCGTGGACAACAGTAACGTATCCGCAAGACACGGCTCTGCTGTTGGAAATATAGATGAGAATAAGTTATACTATCTCATGTCGAGAGGTCTTGATGAAAGATCGGCGATCAAGTTGATAATTTCGGGTATCTTTGAACCGGTTATAAATGAGTTGCCTCCCGATAATGCAGACTTAAAAGGTGAAATCGAAGATGCCATGTCAATTAGGATCTGAAATAAAGCAGGATTTTCCAATATTGTCCACCGTACTTCCAAATGGTAAAAAACTCGTCTATCTTGACAATGCAGCCACAACTCAAAAGCCCATCTTTGTGATAGATAGCATAACGAATTTTTACAGATCTCAAAATGCTAACGTTGCACGAAGTGCGCATTACCTTGGGGAGCAAACCACCATTGCGTACAATGAGGCAAGAAAGACCGTTGCAAAGTTCATAAATGCAAGTTATGATGAGGTGATATTCACCTCCGGAACAACCGAATCGATAAACACGATTGCCTATGGTTGGGGAGATAACAACGTCAACGAAAATGATGAGATAGTCGTCATGACGAGCGAACATCACAGCGATTTTGTGCCATGGCAGCAACTCGCTTTTAGAAAAAATGCAAAGTTTAAAGTTGTACCTTTGCGCGAAGATGGTACCCTTGATATCGATACTGTGAGAAAATACGTCACTTCAAGGACCAAAGTCGTTGCTTGCGCCAGAATGACGAACTCCTTTGGGGTCATAAATCCCGTCGAAAAAATAGGAAAGATTGCCCACGAAAATGGAGCGGTCTTCGTCGTGGATGGTGCTCAATCAGTTCCTTCGATGCCCACAGATGTAAAGGAATTGGATGCGGATTTTCTGTCTTTTTCAGGACATAAAATGCTTGCTCCGATGGGTATTGGTGTACTTTACGTCAAAAAATCCATGATAGATTCTCTTAAACCTTTCTTAACCGGTGGCGGGATGATCGATGAGGTGAAAAATGAATACACGACCTTCGCCGCATGTGCTCCAGATAGATATGAAGCCGGGACTCCAAACGTTGAAGGTGCTATTGGTCTTGCAAGGGCAATAGAATATCTTGAAGAAATAGGAATGGAAAATGTTCTTGAACATGAAAGAAAATTGCTCGAATATGCTTACTTGAAATTGAAGCATGTGGATCGTGTCATACTTTACGGTCCGAAGCGCTTAAACGACAGAGGCGGTATTCTATCTTTTAACGTGAAGGGTATCCATCCGCACGATGTCGCGTCTATCTTAGATGCAAATGGAGTGGCAATAAGAAGCGGTCATCATTGTGCCCAACCTATTTTGAGATCTTTAAACGTTGAGTTCATGGCAACAGCAAGGGCAAGTTTTTACATATACAACGATAACTCTGATATCGATGCACTTGCCGATGCAATCGAAGACGCAAAGAGGCGATTTTCATGAGCGATCTTTCAGATCTTTACGCTGAAGTGATAATGGATCATCAACGACATCCAAGAAACTTTGGTAAACTGGAAAGTTTTGACAGGGAAGTTAAGATGACCAATTCTTCATGTGGAGATCAGATTTCACTTCAAGTCAAACTCGAAGATGGAAAGATAAAGGATCTGAAATTCACAGGCATGGGCTGCGCGATAAGTATGGCATCCGCTTCTGTCATGACCGAAGTCGTAAAGGGATTGAGTGTTCAGGATGCAAAAAAAATCTCTGAAGAGTTCATAAAGATGATAACGGATGGAAAAGCACCGGAAGATGATTTGGAGGACGCAAGAGTTTTCAGCGGTGTTTACAAATATCCCATGCGCGTCAAGTGTGCAACGCTGGCTTGGCACGCGCTTCAAAAGGTCATAGAGTAAATTCGGATGGTTGAAATATTTCGGATGTTGTGATAAAATAAAAAAGTATGCCGAGATGGCGGAACTGGCAGACGCGCTGGACTCAAAATCCAGTGAACCGGAAAGGTTCGTGTGGGTTCAATTCCCACTCTCGGCACCAAAGGCGGTCTTTAAGACCGCTTTTAACTTTCTCGAGCAAGAATTCTTCCAACTCTAATCAAAGAATGCGTAGATATGGATGTATACAAACCTAATTTATACTTGATCAACTTTAAATATGAAATATCGTTGGCTTCGACATTCGCCTTTCGGTGTATGTCCTCGCTGCGCAGCGTCGGCCACCTCTCGGCATCATGCCCTGCGCCGAACGCAAATGTTCATTTCACTTTTAAAAGAGATTTAGTATAGATTTCGAAGGCACCATGCGCTGCGCGATGGTAAATAAACGTTCGACTTTTGAAGTAGGCTTAAAATATATTTTTGTTATAATTGAAATATACTTGATCAACTTTAAATATGAAATATCGTTGGCTTCGACATTCGTCTTTCGGTATCTGACTTTGGATTTCAGGGGATGATGTCCTCAAAGGGAAGAGGTATGTTACTTTACACCTTTAAGGTGGTAAAATTAAATATCGAATATCTCGCAAGACGAGGGGGTTAAATTTACATGCTTGTAACTAATGTCAAGGTTGTAACTAATGATGTTGAATTCGGAATGATCGAAAATGGTGCAATAGAAATAAAAGATGATGAAATAATAGATGTTGGTGAAAGAGAAGAAATCGAAAAAAAATACGGGAAAACAGAAAAAGAAATTTTAGATGGAAGAAGAGGAGTTGTCTTACCCGGATTTGTAGATACATACGTTAATTTTGAATCCTTCATTTTTCCAGACTTTGGAATAGAAGAAAAAACAGGATTTCCGCCGGAAGATCTTAAAAAGAAAATTTACGATGTACTTCAGTCTTTTTTCGATGATAACGTTTTTTTCACGATTGCAGAAAAAATTGCCGTTGAAGGTTTAAGACATGGCATAACTTGTGTGATCGGATCGATAGATAGATATCTTCATAAAATAGAGGTTGAAAAAAACATTCAGATTGTTTCTAAAATGCATCCGTTCAAGTTTGGAGTTGGCGAAAGTGTCCAAACTCCGGAAGATCTGCAAAGACTTATCAAATCCGGTGAAAAGCCCAAGTACATTCCTTTGAATTCTATAACCAATTTTGACGAAAATTCCATGATAATGCTGAAAAATTTTGCCAAAGAGATCGATGCTTTCGTGGCCATATTGCTTTCCGACGAGCAAAAAGAGGAACAGGAAGCCTTTACAAAATATGGTATGTCAAATCTTGAAAGGCTGAGACATCTCAACTTGCTGGGTGAAAGGATGATAATAGTCAATGCACGCCATTTCACGGAAACAGATCTTGACGTTATGGCTGCTTCCGGCACGTTAGCCGTTTACTGTACAAGGCAAATGATGACGCATGGAAGTCAGTTTCCGAATATAGATGGAATGATGGGCAGAAGCATTAACGTTTCTTTGGGAACAGGTACGATACCGGACCTTTCAATTTTAATGGAAGCACAGGTAACATTCCTTTTAAGAAAAATGCTCAAAGAAGGAGCTGATTTTGATTCTGTTTATCAAACCAAAAAAATGCTTCTTGAAAACAGTTATCGTCTTGGCACAAAAATTTTTGACAGACCAATGGGTAAGATAGCACCAGGATATGTTGCGGATCTTGCAATATACGACTGCGAATGCAATCTGGGAGATCAAAAACGTCCTATTTTAAGAAAACTCATCTTTGATTTTCTGAGGGACGCAAAAATTTACATGACCATCGTCAATGGAACTGTCGCTTACGATTCGACTGAAGATTATGAAAATGATCTCGAAGATAGGTTAGAAGAAATAAGAAAAAAAGTGATATCCAACTTGCGCTGAAATCTTTAACGGGGAGTATTTCCAGTTGTTGGAAAATTGTATACTTGATCAACTTTAAATGTGAAATATCGTTGGCTCCGGCATTCGCCCTCCGCCAAACTCAAATTTGTATTTCACTTTTAAAAGAGGTTTAGTATAATTGCCTTGGAGAAAAATTTCGATGTATCTTAGAGATCATGTGTTGAAACCAGACAAAGGGCATGTGATAGCGGTGATAAAATGGCAGATTATTTTTTTTCTTACAAGAAAGATCAGGAAACAAAATCACAACATGAAGATAACGAAGCGATCGAAGAGTTGTTGCACGAGATCGCTCATATGATAGCGATGGAAATACTGAACGAATTAAACGGCGACGTCACCACTATGTCAAGACAAACGAAAAACGATTTTAAGCACATGCTCGAAGAAGAAATAGCGAAGTTTGATTCGATAGAAGAAGTTAAGTATTTGGGTCAATACCTGATAGATCTTTGGAGAAAAACACATGAATTTTAAATGGAGGTATTTGAATGAGAAAGTATAACAAGTTTTTGTGGATAATGGTTGGTGTGCTTGTGGTTGTAATGGTTGTTCAATTCGTTTTGACAACTAACAGAAAGCCACCGTACCAACAACTTTCTTACCAGGCAGAATATATTTTCAGTTACGCAACGCCTGTTGTGATAAACGACAGTGTGAAACTTTACTATGCTAACCCTTCCGATCTTCAAAAGGCAATCGATGAATTCAACAAATTGAGTCCACAAGACAAGTTCAAATCTTACCAGCAGATGTTTCAAAATCTTTCCAATTCGACGAAATTGTCTTTTGTTCCGATAAGTTATGATTCCACGGCAACGATAATCAACGCTAACACGCTTCAATTCAATGAACATAGCGTTGTCGACGGAATAGTAACCGTTGAAGGATCAAAGTATCTCGTTTCCATGGGAAAAGTTGGGATGAAACTCGACAGTGGATCCGTTGTAACTCTAAAATTTCCCGATGAAAGTAAAATAATTTCTGTCAGTCCAACTCCAACGACTTTTGACAATTCGGTGTTAACATGGAAGGGTCCTATGGACCTTTCTTTTCCGGAAGTTGTTTACACAAAATGAACGGTCTTTAAATTCTTGCAATTACAAATTTTGAAAGGGAGGAATTTTCATGCCAAGGAAAAGGGAAACAGACTATTCGGAAATGAAGAAAGCACTTGAATTTGAATCTAAAAATGCGTGGAAAGATTTGGACGAAAGAGAAGTCGATGAATTCTCCAAAGAATACGTTGATTTCATGTCAAAAGGAAGGACGGAACGCACCTTTTCAGAAGAAGCGATAAACCTTCTCAAGAAAAATGGCTATCAACCGATTGAAGATGTGAACTACAAAGACGAAGTAAAGGCTTACTACCTTTACAGGGGTAAAACTCTGGCAATTTACAAAATCCCCAAAAAATTCAACGGTGGTCTTAACATCATAGCCTCCCACATAGATTCCCCGAGAATAGATTTTAAACCGAAGCCAATATACGAAGATTCAAACATGACACTTGCAAAAACTCATTATTACGGAGGAATAAAAAAATATCAATGGTTTAACATACCACTTGCCATCATCGGAGTTGTTGCAAAAAGTGACGGTAGTGTTGTTAAGGTCAATGTCGGAAGTGATCCAAAAGATCCGGTTTTCGTTATAAGCGATCTGCTACCACATCTTGATAGAAATGAGAACAAAAAAGTTTCCGATATAACAGGCGAGATGTTGAATCTCATAATAGGTTCCAAACCTGTAACCTTCGAAAAAATGGAAGAACCTTTGAAATTGAACGTTTTGAAAATATTGAATGAGAAATATGGAATAACGGAAGAAGATCTTTCAAGCGCGGAATTAGAAATAGTGCCATCTTTCGAGCCAAGAGAAATAGGCTTCGATAGAAGCATGATAGGTGCTTACGGTCATGATGACAAGATATGCGCTTTTGCAAGTCTTAAAGCCCTAATTGATAGTCCAAAAGTTTCAAGACCAACTGTGATACTTTTCTTTGACAAAGAAGAGATAGGAAGTTATGGCAGTACCGGTGCATCTCATCAATTCTGGATGTTGCCTTTGAAGAAAATTTTAAAGGCAAGAGGAATCGATCTTGAAGTATCTTTCGACGAGATGATAGAAGACACGGCGGTACTTTCGTCAGATGTAAATGCCGCCCTCGATCCCACGTTCAAAGATGTGTTTGAAGCAAACAATTCTGCCTTTCTTGGGAAGGGTGTGGTTGTTACAAAATACACTGGCGCCCGCGGCAAGGCGGGTTCAAGTGATGCCGATGCTGAATTCGTTGCAAAGATAAGAAAAGTGTTCAACGATAACAAAGTCGTCTGGCAAACCGGAGAACTCGGAAAGGTCGATGTGGGAGGCGGAGGCACTATAGCTTTGTTCTTCGCGGAATACGGCATGCATGTGGTTGATGTCGGACCTGCCTTGCTTGGAATGCATTCACCCTTTGAAATAGTTTCAAAAGCCGATCTTTACCAAACATATCTTGCATACCTTGCATTCATAAAAGATTACGTGTAATTCGCAATCACGCACTAACAGAAGATAAAAATGGAGATTAGACATTGATGAACTTGAGAATGGCAATCGAGCAATGGAGATTATGATGCTGGAAGTCAATGGTGTTTCTAAAGTCGATTGAATATATACTTGATCAACTTTAAATATGAAATATCGTTGGCTCGGGCATTCCCATCTGTTCTCGTTGCGCAGTGAGAACATCGAAAGGCGAATGCCGAAGCAAAGATTCGAAATCTAAATTAGGTTTAGTATACGTTGTGAATTTTAGCCTCTTTTGTTATATAATCTCTTTGAGAGAATAACGAGAGAGGTTTTTTCATTGAAAAGTGAATGGAGGATTATCGAATCTGACTTTGAATTAGAACAAATTTTAAGTAAAAAATTTGGTATAAATTCTCTGCTTTCACATATCTTGTCAAGTAGAGTCAAAAATGTTCAAGAAGCAGAAGAACTTTTGTTCCCAGAAAGGATAGCGCTCGGAAATCCCTATGAGATGGCTGGAATGAAAGATGTCGTTGAAGAACTTATAAATATAAGGGACAGAAAAGAAAGTTTGGTCATCTACGGAGATTATGATGTCGATGGTGTAACTGGCACTGCCCTTTATTATCTGATATTGAAAAAATGGGGATGGAATGTTGAATACCATATACCAAGCAGACTTGAAGATGGTTACGGTTTAAGCAAAGAAACCATAAAACGATTTGCAATCGAGGGCAAAAAAAATTTTTTAACCGTCGATTGTGGAATAACTTCGGTGGAAGAGATAGATTATGCGAATTCTTTGGGATGCAAAGTTATAGTCACAGATCATCATGAACCAAAAGAAAAAATTCCTCACGCAACTGCGATAGTCAATCCAAAATGTTCCGATGATCATTACCGCTTTAAAAGTTTTTCTGGAGTTGGCGTCGCTTACAAAGTTGTTGAAGCAATGAAAATGCGTCTTGGAGTAAATGATGATCTTGAAAATTATCTTGATATAGTGGCACTGGGGACAATTGCCGATATAGTCCCTTTGCTTGGAGAAAACAGATATTTCGTTTACAAAGGTCTTCAATTGTTGTCGATGAAAAACAGAGTCGGTATTTCCGCGTTGATGGAAGCTTCTAACGTTAATTTCGAAAATATAAAAACACACGATGTGGGTTTTAGAATAGCCCCCAAGATAAACGCTGTGGGACGGATAGATAATGCCATTACAGCACTTCAACTCATAATTGAAGAGGATCCTAAAAAGGCTTTTAAATTTGCCGATGAACTTGTAAAGAAAAATCAGGAAAGACAGTTCATAGAAAATGAGATATACCAGGAAGCAATAGCGAATTTGGACAGTCTAAGTGATTTCGAAAATCTAAAAATTCTTGTCATAGATCACAAAAATTGGCATCCAGGAGTTATAGGAATCGTGGCATCGAGGATTCTATCGATGTATCACAAACCAACGTTGATGATAACCATAGATGGCGATACGGCACGCGGATCGGCAAGGAGCGTTGAAGGGATCAACATAATCGATATTCTCGATAAGGCGAGAGATCTGCTTGATGAATTCGGTGGTCATAAAATGGCGGCAGGATTTTCTCTCAAAACAGACAAGATAGAACTTTTTAAGTCAAGAATAAACGAAATAATGGCCGACTACGATACCGAACTTCTCAAATCAGAATTGTTGATAGATGATGAAATAACCCTTGAAGAAGTTGATAGCGGATTCATAGATAGCGTTGAAAATTTAAAACCATTTGGAAATGGAAATCCAGAACCTGTTTTTCTCATCAGAAATTTGACGATAGAACAACTAAAGCCTGTCGGTAAAAGCAGTTTTAAGACAATTCTGAAATCCAAAGAAAAAAAGTTAGAAGGCATAGGCTTTGGATTGTTGGATATGACAAATGCTTTCAGGTTTTCTCATGGGTCAAAGAAAGTTGATGTAGTCGTGAACGTTTGGAAAGATTCATGGAACGGAAGTGAAAGGTATCAACTTAACATAATAGACATGGATGTCAAAAATGAAGATAAAATTGTCATTAAACATGATCACCATTTTGACGATATGGAACTTGAAAATCTGGATAAAAACGGAAATACGCTCGTGATCGGTTCGCCCAACATCGTGGAAGAAATAATAATTAGAATGGCTCAAAAATCAAAGAAAATCGTGGTTGTTCTCCCAACAAACTCAATGCTTGCAGATATTTACAATTCCGTGTGTGCTGCCTTGAATAATTTCAACTTGTCGATTGGATATGTCGACGCGTTGCATCCTGTCGTTAAAGATGAAGATCTGATCTTCACGAATATTTTTTCATTATCAAGAGTTTTAAAAGAGAAATCGAATCTCATAATTTGTGAGCCGCAAATGATGATTCAATCATCGATGTTTGATTATTTTTCAAAAATCGTTGAGCAAATTCATCCCAAAAGTCTTATCTTCTTTTCTTCTTTTTTCAGCAAAGCGGAGGAAACGACGATAACGGATACTTTCAATTGTAAAATTGTCAACATATTTCAAAAACAGAATTTAGGCGTGATAGACGATAGAAACGTTTTAAACAAAATGAAAATAATAGAAGAAGTCATAGAAAACAAAACGAGATCGGCCGTTGTCTTTTCCAATGTTCAAAGTTTGAAATCCTTTTACATCAAACTGTGCAAAAATTATCCTGCGATGTGCACGAATCAAGAAATATCAACTTACATTCCGAATGAAGATAAATCAATAGCACTAAAACATGGCAGGGTAAATCTTTTGCTTGCTACAGGATCCATGATTCCGAGAATGGAATTCGAAAGGATCATTTACTATGATTTTCCGAGGAATCACAGCGAATTTCTCAAACCTCCCGCCGCTTTGAAAAGGGGAATGAATATGACCGTCCAAATAATTTTTGGAAATGACGACGTTCAAAAAAACATGAGAGATCTTGAAGAACTTTTCCCTTTACCTCAAAGAATTATCGAAAGCGCTAAAATACTCAAAAATTCATCTGGAGATATGACGGATATTCTCATACGTTCCGAAATGGCACCTTCAAAAGCAATTGCCAAAATTTACCTCTCCATTCTTTCAGAAATTTCGGCATTCAACGGAAAGACAGTAACGAGGATCCCATTAGCAGACGAGATTGAAAACTCTTTACGTGAAAGGGAAGGACGGATGGAGAAATTTTTATTGAAAATACTCGAAAGAGATCTTATGAATTCTCAGATCAAGAATATAGCCAAGATATTTCAAAATCCATTTGAAGCGCATGAAAAAAGTAGCTATTGATTTTGGAACAAAAAGAACCGGCTTTGCCTTTACAGATCCAAATGAGATGATCGTTTCAAAAGTTAAAACTGTTGATACGGAAGATATATTCAACGAATTAGAAGAAAATCAACCATTTTCGGAGATAATTATAGGATTGCCCATCAACTTGAAGATGAATTTTACGCCCTCAACTTATTTGGCCGTTGACAAAGCAATAGAAATAGGAAAACTCTTTTCACCGGTTCCCGTTTACCTTATAGACGAGAGATTTACGACAAAAATCGCCGGTTCAATGCACAAAAAAGAAATAATAGACGGAATAAGCGCTTCAATTTTACTTGAAGAACGTTTAAGGGGTGCAAAGGGAACAAGGGTTTTTTGGTCATTACCCAATATTTCGACTCAAATTGTGGATCTTATTTCATCGATTGGCCCTTTTAAAGATGTTTTGATTCTCGGGAATGCTCTAAGAGGAATTGAAAAGTACCCAATTGGTTCAAATGTCGAGATTTTTGAAGATAATCCTGTTTTTTTCAGACTCAGATCGATGTCTTCGAATTACACTTTGAATTTTGGCATGATTTGGGATATAATTCTAAAAAAGATAGAACACTCAAATCTTGTCATCTGTGAAGGTCTACACCGCGAAAAAATCAAAAATTGTTTTTCAGACGATGCTTTTATTATAACAGAAAATGCAAATGTTGAGGGTACTTTGTCAGTAGGGGGAAGATGTCTGAAGATAGAAAAGATAAACAAAAGGTAAATTCAAAAGAATACATTCAAATCTTCAAAAAAACAAATATAATAACATCATTCGGTATAACCGTCGTTTCCAACATAGCAATAGGGGGACTTATAGGTTACTACCTCGATAAATGGACTTTTAACAACAAAGTGCTTTTGTTGATTTTCCTTATACTGGGTATTGTTTCTGGGTTATACAACGGCATAAAGTTGCTCATGAAAGAGGCAGAAAAAGAAAATGGAAAGGATAAAAAGTCTTAACTTTGCTTTCAATCTTTTTCTTACCTATTGTTTTTTTTCTCCCATTCTTTCCGTATGGGGTTGGAAAGCCTTTGCAGGATTTTCAATTGGAATGGTTGGCGCCGAACTTTCATGGTTTATGTTGAACGAAGATGCTTTAAAGATTAAAAATGGCAAATTCAGATTTGCCGCATTTGGTGCCATAAAAAGGTACACTGTTTTTTCAATAGCACTTTTGATAGCCTTCTCAAGTTTTTCCATCGAAGGTTTTTTTTCGACTTTCATTGGACTTGAAATGTTAACCTTGACTTTATTCACTTCGTCTTATTTATTCAACGATCTTGAATCTAAGGGGGGAATTAGATGAAATTACACTTTTCAAAGGGAGAGAAAATTTTTTTGGTGATCTTTCTTTCTTTCTATTTTGCTTTTGCGTTATGGAATGCAAGTTCCGTGCAATTTCCAGAAGGAGTAGGGCTTGTCTGGCAGATAAAGACTCCAATGCCTTCTTTTTTGGAAACGATCAATCCCATGACAGTTATAATGACAATTTTGATAGTCATTTTATGGATATTAATAGGCATCAGATTCAAAAAACAGCTTTCGAAGATACCGTCAAAATTTCAATCGGCGATCGAATTACTTTTGTCTTTTCTTTACAACCTTGTCGAAAGTACCGTTCCTGTTAGCAAACTTGTAAAACCTGTTTTTTATTTTGTATCAACACTTTTCCTCTTTATAGTCGTTGCGAACGTACTTGGTGGCATTCCAGGCATTACCGTGAGTTATGTGAATAACGCTTTATCCATAAACTTTTTCACAGACACCTGGTATTCTCCTACGGCCGATCTCAACACCAACGTAACTTATGCTGTAATGGTCTTGATAGCGAGTTACGTATTTTCAATCAAGTACAAAGGATTCAAGGAATGGTCAAAGGGTTTTCTTTATCCAAGTCCTTTTATGCTTCCCATGAACATTCTCGGTGAACTTTCAAGACCTATATCGCATTCTTTCAGGTTGTTTGGAAATATAGGTGGCGGTGCTTTGATCGCTTTAATGCTTTGTTATTTAACCAAATACACGGTTGTTCCAGTTGTAATTTGGGGTTTTTTTGGTTTTTTCATAGGGGTAATTCAAGCTTACGTTTTTACGATATTGGCAGTGGCATATATAAGTGCACAACTTGAATAAAATAGGGAGGTAGGTTAAATTGACAGATTTAACGATGGCACAAGCAGTCGTTCAGGCGGCAAAGTACATAGGAGCAGGACTTGTAATGGGATTAGGCGCTTTAGGACCGGCACTTGGAGAAGGAAACATAGGTTCAAAAGCGATGGAAGCCATGTCAAGGCAGCCAGAAATGGTCGGGACAATAACAACGAGGATGATCCTCGCCGATGCAATAACCGAAACAACAGGGCTTTATGCCTTGCTTATCGCTTTTATGATCCTGCTGTTTTAGGAGACGGATATGTCAGGAATTTTTTTGAACTTCAACGGTACTTCCGTTCTTCAACTGATGAGTTTTTTCATACTTATGTATTTTCTTGTTAAACTGCTTTATAAACCTTTTCTTTCAATGCTGGAAAAAAGACGCAATGAGATAAAAAGTGAATACGACAAGGCCTCAAAAGAGAGAGAAGAGGCCGAAAAGATGAAAGAAATGGTCAAAGCAGAACTCGATGAAATAAGAAAAAACATTTTTAATTATGAGGAAGAATCGAAAAAAAAGGTTGTCGAATACGAGTTAAATGAAAAGCGACGTATTGACGAGGAAATAAAGGTAATGATTGAAAACGCAAAATCACAGATTGAAGAAGAAAAAGCCAAAGCTCAAAAGATTTTAGAAACTCAAGTGGTGACACTTTCAATCGCACTCGCTTCAAAGATCATTCAGCAAGAAATAGACGAAAAATCGAAAAGAGAATTTCTGATGAAACAACTTTCAAAAATGGGTGGAATAAATGAGATCAAGTAGATCTTTGGCTTACAAATATGCAATTGTGTTGAATGATATAAAAGACAGAAAATTGTATATGGCAATAGATTTACTCTTAGATCTCAAAGATGATGACGTTAAAACATTTTTTTTAGATCCCACAATTCCGTATCATAACAAATCTAAGGTTTTGTCAGAAGTTTTTTCTCTTGACGAAAAATCCGAAAGATTTTTCGATCTTTTGTTTGTTCACAAAAGATTTAAACTTTTAAGTGAAATAAAAGATCTTTCTGAAAAGATGACAATGCGACAACACGGTTTAGAAAAAGTTTATGTCAGGAGTGCTATTCCATTAAACGAAGAAGATAAACAGGCTATAATCGACGCCATAGGAAAAGTCAGAAAGACAAAATCCATTTTGATCGTTAAAGAAGATCCTTCTCTTATTGCAGGCATAATAATAGATTTCGAAGATTCGATTGTAGACTTAAGCATTTCTGGCGCTTTTAAAAATTTAGAATACTTCATCTTTGGAGGTTGATGACGTGCGTATAAATCCAGATGAAATTTCAAAGATATTACTTGAAAAAATAGAAAATTTTAAGGATATCCCCAACCTAAAAGAAGTTGGACGTGTGATTCAAATCGGGGACGGGATAGCACGTGTTTATGGTCTCGAAAACGTTATGTTTAACGAACTTGTCAAATTTCAAAACCAGCAAATGGGTTTGGTCATGAGCCTTGAGCCAGACGATGCTGGTATCGTCATACTTGGAGAGTATAAAAATATAAAAGAAGGAGATCTTGTCGAAAGAACCGGAAAAGTCATTGAAGTGCCGGTTGGAGATGAATTGATTGGTCGTGTTGTAGATCCGCTCGGCAATCCTCTTGACGGAGGTTCAAAGATAAAATCTTCTAAAATGAGGCCAATAGAAAGAAAAGCCGTTGGAATAATAGAAAGGCAACCTGTCAATGTCCCACTTCAAACGGGTATAAAAGCGATAGATGCCATGATCCCGATAGGAAGAGGGCAAAGAGAATTGATAATAGGAGACAGGCAGACTGGCAAAACAGCCATAGCGATTGACACCATAATAAATCAAAAAGATCAAAATGTGCTTTGCGTTTATGTGGCAATAGGTCAAAAAAATTCCGAAGTTGCCCGTACGATAGAGAGATTGAAGAAATCTGGATCCATGAATTACACAACGGTTGTCGTCGCTGGTGCAAGCGATCCGGCATCTTTGCAATACATAGCCCCTTATGCTGGGGCATCAATAGCCGAGGAATGGATGTTTGCAGGTAAAGATACCCTTGTAATTTACGATGATTTAAGTAAACATGCAATTTCTTACAGACAACTGGCCTTGCTTTTAAGAAGACCACCTGGCCGGGAAGCATATCCGGGTGATATATTTTACACTCATTCACGTCTTCTCGAAAGATCTGCAAAATTAAACGATGAACTCGGTGGCGGTTCAATGACAGCACTTCCGATAGTTGAGACTCAGGCAAACGATGTCAGCGCTTACATTCCAACCAACGTCATATCCATAACCGATGGTCAAATTTATCTTGAATCTGCTTTGTTTCATGCCGGATTCAGACCTGCAATTAACGTTGGACTTTCAGTTTCTCGCGTCGGAGGTGCCGCGCAGACGAAAGCGATAAAAAAGGTTGCCGGAAATTTGAGAATAATGCTTGCCCAATACAGAGAACTGGAGACTTTTGCCCAATTTTCAACGGAACTTGATCCTGCCACTCAGTCTCAGATAAAAAGGGGCCAGCATCTTATGGAATTACTTAAACAGGAACAGTATTCAACCATGACATTTGAAGAAGAAACCGTTTCAATTTATGCTGGTGTAAAAGGATATCTCGATGATCTTCCAATTTCGGAGGTAAAAAGATTTGAAAAAGCGTTGCTCGAAAAAATCAAAAAGAATGAAAATCATATTCTCGATCGAATAAACAAAAGCAAAGATTTGGAAGTCGACGTGGAAGAACAATTAAAAATATTTCTGGAATCTTTGAAAAAAGAATTCGGAGGTAAATAATGGGTCGTGGCATTCAATTAGAAATAAAAAGAAAAATATCATCCGTTAAATCAACGATGCACATGACAAAGGCCATGGAAATGGTGGCAACAGCGAGATTGCAACTTTTCAAAAAAAATTTCAAAAATTTTTATGAGTACGAAAAAGAATTGTCCTCAGTTTTTCAAAGGATAAGCAGTTCAATCGAAGATGTAGAGGAAGTTAAAAACTTTATCTGGGGAAAAACACCTTCAAAAGTTATGATCGTTGTTATAGCAGGAGATATGGGACTTTGTGGTTCTTACAACGATGATATAGTTAACGCATCTTACGAAAGAGAGCAGAATCTTGGAGGATCATTTGACTCTTTTTACGTAATAGGATCCAAGGCCAGCAGAAGAATGAGATTTGATGAGAAAAAAATAAGAAGGTCCATTACCGATATGTATTCAAAACCATTTTACGATGACGCACAAAGCCTTTCAAATGAGTTAATGAGGATATACACGACGGGTGAAATCGATTGTGTTGAGATCATACACGGGTATTCGAAAAATTCTTTGGTGCAAAATGTTAAAGATGAAGTATTTTTACCAATAAAAATTGACAAACAATCTCAAAACGCATCGTATGATTTCGAACCTTCTGCCGAGGAAATGTTAAAAGTGGTTATGCCACAATATTTTGGATCAAAGATGTACAGGATATTACTTGAATCAAGGATATCGGAACAGAACGCGCGTCAGAATGCCATGAGGAATGCGACGGAGAATGCGAAAAAACTTATAGATGATCTTAGTTTAAAATACAACAAAATGCGTCAATTTTACATAACTCAAGAAGTCATAGAAATAACGAACAGTTCAGAAGGACTCAAAGGGGAGGGATGAAATGAAAAATGGAAAAGTTGTGGGAATTGTAGGACCTATCGTTGACGTTAAATTTCCCGCGGATAGCATTCCTAACATACATAATGCCTTAAAAGCGAAAATTAACGATAAAGAGATTATAATGGAAGTTGAGCAACTTATGGGAGATGATGAAGTAAGATGTATCGCGCTCGACTCGACAGACGGTTTAAGCAGAGGAACGGAAATCGAAGACACTGAAGGACCTATCACGGTACCTGTGGGAAATGAAAATATGGGAAGAATTTTTAATTTGGTCGGCGAACCAATAGATAAGAAGGGAACGGTAAAATCTAAAGAAAAATGGCCAATTCACAGAGATCCTCCCTCCCTTGAAGATCAAAGTACAAAGGTTGAGATTTTAGAAACAGGCATAAAGGTTATCGATTTGATAGCACCTTTCCCGAAGGGAGGAAAGATAGGATTTTTTGGTGGCGCCGGTGTCGGGAAAACCGTTCTTGTGATGGAAATGATAAGAAACATAGCGATAGAACACGGTGGCTTTTCGATTTTTGCAGGAGTTGGTGAAAGAACAAGAGAAGGTAATGAACTTTGGAATGAAATGATCGAAAGTGGCGTTATGGACAACACCGTGCTTGTTTTCGGACAGATGAATGAACCACCTGGCGCAAGATTTCGAGTTGCATTGAGTGCCCTTACGATGGCTGAATATTTCAGAGATGTTCAAAAGAAAGATGTCTTGCTTTTCATAGACAACATATTCAGGTTTGTTCAGGCAGGATCAGAAGTGTCTGCTCTTCTTGGAAGAATGCCATCCGCGGTTGGATATCAACCGACACTTTCGACGGACATGGGAGAACTTCAAGAAAGAATCACCTCTACGAAGTATGGTTCGATAACCTCTGTTCAGGCCATATACGTCCCAGCAGATGATATAACCGACCCTGCTCCAGCAACGACCTTTACACATCTTGATGCAACTATAGTGCTTTCTCGTCAAATAGCAGAACTCGGACTTTACCCTGCGATGGATCCACTTGAATCTAACTCAAAATTGCTTGATCCATCAGTAATAGGTAAGGAACATTACGAGGTTGCAAGGGAAGTTCAGAGGGTCTTACAAAGATACAAGGATCTTCAAGATATAATAGCAATACTTGGAATGGAAGAATTATCGGAAGAAGATCGTTTGACGGTGCAAAGGGCGAGAAAGATCCAGCGTTTTTTAAGTCAACCTCTATTTGTCGCGGAGCACTTCAACAACATCAAAGGAGAATATGTATCCATGGAAGAAAATGTTAGAGGATTTAAAGAAATACTCGAAGGTAAATATGATAACCTACCAGAACAGGCCTTTTTGTTGACCGGTACGATAGATCAAGCAGTGCAAAAAGCCAAAAATTTAAGTGGAGCATGACATGTTCAGATTAAGAATTATAACTCCAGAGAAAATCGCGTTTGACAAAATGGCCAAATTCGCTGAATTTAGAACGATTAATGGGGCGATGGGTACATTGCAAAACAGACTTCCTTTTTTTGTTGCCCTTGATATTGCCGAATTAGAAATTGAACAGGAGGATGGTCATAGAATTTTTTTTGCCGTTCACGGTGGAATCGGAGAATTTTTTAATAACGTATTTACCATCCTTTCAGATGCAGCAGAAAGGCCTGAGGATATAAACGTTGAAAGGGCTAAAAGAAGCCTTGAGCGTGCAAAAGTGGATATTGAAGAAGTTGAAGAAATCAGAAGGAAAGAACTTGAAATGAAAATTCAGAGGGCTCTTGTTAGGCTAAAAATTTCTCAAAAGAAGGAGAGGTGATTGAATTGAAAATTGCAATTTTAACTGGAGGTGGAGATTGTCCGGGATTAAATGCGGTCATAAGAGGCATTGTCAAAGCAAAAAGAAGTGAAGATTCTGTCATAGGATTCAAAAGAGGTTGGGAAGGTGTCATCAACGACGATTACGTTAATCTTACCGAAGATGATGTCGAGGGAATTCATCTTTTGGGCGGAACGATTCTTGGAACTTCGAGAACAAATCCTTTCAGCATAGCGGATGGCTCAAAAAAAGTCGCTGATAATTTTGAAAAGGAGAAAATAGATGCACTCATAGCGATAGGTGGAGATGATACTTTAAGTGTCGCGACTAAATTCTGTGGTCTCGGATTGAAAATCGTCGGAGTCCCCAAAACCATCGACAACGATGTTTCAAACACAGATTACACTTTTGGCTTTCACACGGCTGTCAATGTCGGTGCTGACGCAATAGACAGGCTTCAGTCAACTGCCAAGTCACATGGGCGTATAATGTTAGTTGAACTTATGGGAAGGGATGCCGGATGGATAACGCTTGAAGCCGGTCTGGCCGCCGGAGCTCATCTTATATTGATACCTGAATTTCCAAGAACGATAGAAGAAATAATCGAAATACTCGTAAAACGCATGAAAGTAAAGGGATACGCTGTTGTTGCCGTCGCTGAAGGTTTTAAACCAACCAACCTTGAAAATGTCGTTGGAGACAAGTCGACCATAGATCCATTTGGACATATAAAACTCGGAGGGATAGCACACTACCTTTCTGAAATCATAGAACAAAAGACCGGGTACGAGACCAGATCAGTGGTACTCGGACATTTGTTGAGAGGCGGGACACCTACGGCTTTTGACAGAATACTTGGGACGCGTTACGGAGTAGAGGCAATGAAACTCGTACAAAAATGCGATTTTGGACGCATGGTGGCGTTGAGTGGAAATGATATAATTTCCATTCCGATAGAGTATGGAGTCGCCACGAAGAAACTTGTACCTTTTGATTACTATAAACTTGCGGAGATGTTTTTTGGATGAAAGGTGAACATCCTTACGTTAAATGGGCGATAAAAGTCATAGAATCGAAAATAAGAAAAGGGATTAATCTTGAACCCGATCCAAACCTTCTGCCTTCCGAACTTTTCCAAAAAAAGGCTGGTGTGTTTGTAACTTTGCATACACTTGACGGCGATCTAAGAGGATGCATAGGTACCTTTTTGCCGACAACGCAGGATCTTGCACATGAAATAGCACAAAATGCGATCTCCGCAGCGCTTGAAGATCCACGTTTTGAACCTGTAAGTCCAGAAGAATTGGATGATATAGTTGTCAGCGTTGACGTACTTTCGACGCCGGAAGAGGTAAAATCTGAAAAAGTACTTGATCCCAAAAAATATGGTATTATTGTTGAAAGTGGGTGGAGAAGAGGACTTTTACTTCCGGATCTTGAGGATGTCGATACGGTAGAAGATCAAATAAAGATAGCGATGATGAAAGCCGGAATAAAAAAGTATGATAGAATATATCGATTCACGGTTGAAAGATATCACTGAACGGGGGTAAGACCATGGAAGTTAAACAGGCAGAAGAACTGTCAAAAATGCTTTCTACCTTGGATGGTGTGATGAAAGCAAAAGTAATACTTGATCCAGAAAGTGGAGAACTCTCCGAGGTTCATATTCTTGCGTATGGAGATAAAAATCCAAAGCAAATCGTGAGAGATATCGAAACAGCCATACTTACCATCTCTGGAGAAAGAATAGATAGAAGGATAATAAGCATAGCACAAATGGGTGGTGAAGGCCAGACCGAGGATAATACGCCTGGCTTTAAAGTGCAATCTGCCGGGCTTTCTGAAGATGGAATGGAAATAGAGATCAGCGTTGGAATAACAATGGGTATTTCTTCAAAAGATTCAAAAAAGAGAGGTATAAAATCTTTTAAAAATGTACTCAAATTGTCTGCAGAAGCCACCATGGAAGCGATGGAAAACGTTGCCGAGTCCAAGTTGAAGTTTTCTCTTGACGAGATAAGGGAGGTAACTATCGAAGATAGAAAATTTTTTATAGGCATAATGACCGTTATTTCCAGTTTGGGTATGACAAAAGAACTTGTTTTTTCAGGTAAAATCGAGTTTAACTCGGTTAAAGATATTGCCGAGGCGATAATCGAGAAGATAAATTCTTCCGGTTTGAAGTTTTGAGGAAGGTGGTTTGATTGTCAAAGGTTTATGTTATTACCTCCGGTAAGGGTGGGGTCGGGAAAACAACCTTAACGGCTAATTTAGGTACGATAATGGCTTCTAAGGGGGATAGAGTTGTCCTCATAGATGCGGATATAGGAATGAAAAATCTTGATGTCGTAATGGGACTTGAAAACAGAATAATTTACACAAGTATGGATGTTGTAAACGGTAAAATAGACGTTTTCGATGCCCTTGTAAGACACAAACAGCTCAAGAATTTAAGTCTTTTGCCTGCTTCTCAGGTTGCCACGAAGGAGATGATTTCTCCCGACGATATGAAAAAGATAGTTTCTCAAATTTCAGAGAAATTTGATTACATACTCATTGACTGTCCCGCTGGTATAGAAAGAGGTTTCAGAAATGCGGTTGCTCCGGCTGAAGAGGCTATTGTCGTTACAACACCTGAGTTGCCTGCAATAACTGATGCGGATAGAGTTATAGGTCTCCTCGAAAACATGAATTTTGAGGATTCGAAGATCCATCTCATAGTCAACAGATTTAAGCCTCATATGGTAAGACACGGTGACATGCTCACGATTGAAGATATAAAATCCGCTCTCTCGATAGACATAATAGGAATCGTTCCGGATTCTGAAGATGTAATAGTTGCCACAAACAAAGGAATACCGCTTGCCCTTATGGATGGAAAAGACAGGATGGGAAAGATCTTGGAAGGAATTGTCTTAAGGCTTAAAGGAGAAGAAGTCCCGATCCCGACACTTGAAGAACTCGAAGAAAAGCAGAGTTGGTGGAAAAATTTCAGAAATCTTTTCAGGCGAGATTGAGGAGATGATCTAAATGGGATTTTTTGACTTCTTCAGAAGAAAAAAGGATGATACCAAAGACTCGGCAAGGGAATCCGCTAAAGAAAGGCTCGACACGCTGGTGGGTGGCGGTAGAAGGTTTATCTACAGAATAGACGACTTCGAAAACAAGGAAGATCTTGATAAAAAAACAGAAGAGATAAAATTGAAGATCCAGCAGGAGGCTTCTGAACTCTTCAAAACTGACATGGATAAAGTAAAAATCGTTGTGGAAGAGCACAACGGGTATGTCATAATAATAACAAACATAAATTTTGAATGAAATGCAGCAGATAAAGATTAAAAGCTCTAAACACTTTGAATTCATAGATTTAACCGAAGAGATCCAGCGAATCGTTTCTGAAAGCAAGTTAGAGGCAGGAATATGTTTCGTTTACGTTCCACATACAACGGCGGCTGTAACGATAAACGAAGATGCTGATCCGGCTGTGAAATCAGATATAATTTCTTTTATTCAAAAACTTGTTCCATGGAATGGAAATTATTTACATACGGAAGGCAATTCAGCTGCACATATTTTGTCAACGATTATAGGTGTTTCCGTTGTCATTCCTTTTGCCGATGGAACTTTGTCTCTTGGAAGATGGCAAGGAATATATTTTTGTGAATTTGATGGTCCAAGAGAAAGAAATGTTGATGTAATTCTTACGGAGGCGAAATCATGAGAAGATACTTTTTGGCGATTTTTGTTCTTATCATACCGGCTTTAACCTTTGCTTCTGTATCTTTTCCATATGGTTCTGTTATGAATTTCAATCCTTCATACATGGTTTACAACACGCAATGGTCGGTATCTTATGAAACATATTTTGGTGAACCTCAACAAATGGATTTCGTGATCTTCCAACCTTTCAAAAATGGTTTTGCAGGTAAATTGGGCTTTTACACGTCAGGATCTACAAGCGGAATAGCGTATTCCGTCGCGGCAAAATCAGGTAACCTTAACGTGGGTTCTGATTTTTTAATATCCGATTACGGGACAAGTATTTCATTGAATTTTGGGGCCGGTATGGTTGAGAAGATCTTACAAAATCTCGATCTGTCCGTAAGATTACCAAACGTGTTAACGTATACCTATGGCAAAAGTATAAACGTTTATCCCAATTTCGAAGTTGGTTTGAATCTTCCTTATGAATACTGGTCAATTGGTACATTTTTATCCCTTAATCAATTTGTCAGCGGTGGACTTTGGGGAAGTTTTTCCGCTTTTAACATTCAGGTATTGGCACGCATTTATGGTGGGTATATTCCTTCCATTCCTTCGGTAACTCAAAACGTTTTCGATTTCAACCTTCAAGGTTCCATCGGATCGATGAGTTTCGCCTACCTTTACGAATATGTTTGGGGTACCACCAAAAGTCAAGAAAATGGTTTCAGAATATCGGCTCAATGGTGATTTGCGATGATCGATAGGGTTAAAATACACGTTGCCGCGGGGGACGGTGGCAACGGCGTTGTGAGTTTCAGAAGAGAAAAATTCATACCTAAGGGTGGCCCGGACGGTGGAGATGGTGGCAACGGTGGAAACATCATCGTAGAAGCAACCAATTTTATGAGCACTTTGAATGACTTTAAGTACAAAAAACACTTCCGAGCCCAATCCGGTGAAAAAGGGATGGGATCGAACATGACGGGTAAATCCGGCGAAGATCTTGTCATAAAGGTACCGGTTGGAACGATTTTAAAAATAGAAGGTAAAATAATCGCCGATCTTAACGAAGATGGAAAGAAAGTTATAGTTGCGAAGGGTGGAAAGGGTGGAAGAGGTAATTCGCATTTCGCGACTCCAACACGCCAAGCTCCGACGATCGCCGAAAACGGAGAGTGCGGAGAAGAGTATGAAATAGAATTTGAATTAAAACTGCTTGCAGATGTGAGCTTGGTGGGATTACCAAATGTGGGGAAATCTTCTTTGATCTCCGTGATGACGAATGCACACCCTAAAATTGCGGACTATCCTTTTACCACACTCGATCCGATACTCGGCAAAGTGGAAATAGGGCACGGGGCTTCTTATGTTATTGCCGACATCCCAGGATTAATAGAAGGAGCGCACAACGGAAGAGGGCTTGGTGATGAATTCTTAAAACATGCCGAGCGTACCCGCGTTATCGCCCATGTGCTCGATTCTTCAAGTGAAAATGTGCTAAACGATTACAAAAAAATAAGAGAAGAAATGTTACTTTACAGCCATGATTTTGAAAAAAAGGCAGAGATAATAATTTTAAACAAATGTGATTTAGTCGATGAACAAAAGGTCTCTAAAATTTTAAAACTTTTTCCAAACAGAAAAGTCTTTGTCGTTTCGGCTCTCGCAAGAACCGGCATCGAAAATCTTAAAAATGCACTCTATTACGAAATTCAAAAAGCACCATTTGTTGAATTCAAAGTTGATGAATCGTTTAACATTTCGACCGATGAAGAACCTTCGATCTCCATCGAAAAAATGGAAAACTCATTTTTCGTGAAGGGTAAAAAGATCGATCAACTGTTAAGAAAATATCAGTTAAATCAACCTGATGGAATGGAAATATTCATGAAAAAGTTGGATGAATTGGGCCTTGAAAAACAACTTGTTAAATTGGGCATCAAAGAAGGAGATACAGTTGTGATAAATGATATGGAGTTCGAGTATCACAAATGATTGGAATTTACGGTGGAACTTTTGATCCCGTTCATAACGGTCATTTGATAATCGCAACTGAAATTTTTAACATCACTTCTCTTGAAAAGATAATCGTGATACCAACAAGAACCCCACCGCACAAGGACGGAAAAGTGTCCGCGAATTTTGAAAAGCGTTTTGAATGGACAAAAACAGCATTTGACGGTCTGGAAAAGATTGAAATTTCTGATTTTGAGAATAGCGCTAATCCATCTTACACCATTGATACGATACGCCACTTTCAAAATAAATACGGCAAAGTTGCGTACATAATGGGTGAGGATAGTTTTGTGAATATAGAAAAATGGTACAAATACGAAGAAATACTGAATTTAGCGAGACTGTACGTCTATCCAAGATATTGCGATAGAAGTTTTACAATAACTTTGATAAAACGTTTTAAAAATTACGATGTGCATTTTTTGTCTGAAATGCCGGTTATCCAGATATCTTCAACTGCTATAAGAGAAAGGGCACAATCCGGTCTTTCGATAAGAGGATACGTCCCGGACAAACTTGAAAAAGATATACTCGAGTTTTATCAACAAATTGGTAATCAAAAGAAAAATAGCGATCAATAACCATCCTCGCTTATCAACCAAACAATGACGTGTAGCGTGTGATCGGTTGCCATCGAGAAAGATGTTATAAAAGGCGATTCACACCGTGGTATGTAATTTTATTTTCCGAGATCCTCTCCAATAGTCGCAGAATATACTACTGCAAGCATGGTCTGTAAAAGTTCATCGTAATAATTTGTTTTGAAGATAACCTTATGCCCATCGAGGCGTTTCAATCCAGGAATGAGCATTGACTCGTCTGCCATTTCCGTCGATTTGAAATTGATTTCAACTTCGTAAGGTGCTTCTATTTTATAAGGTCTTACTGCATTTTTGAATGTTTTGGAAAGTGCGGTTTTCGTCCCCTCGATTAATTCTTTTCTCAAGACATTTTTAGGTTTCATGATGGCGGCAAATCTGCTCAATCCCTTTTTTGTTTCAACTAAAACGGTGTCTAACATCTCATTTTTTAATTCCTCAACAAGGGCATGATCCCCTACCACCAAAGAAACTGGTACATCATGATTTCCCGCAAAAGCGGCGTTGATCGTCGTTTCGCTCATGTGTTTACCGTTTATCTTGAGATCGTAAACATCCGTGGAATACGTATGATCCATCGTACCGTGAATTGATCCAACACCTGCGTGATATCCAACGAAGAAAACGGTTGAAAAGCTTGAATCAAAGCCAGCCATCATGTAATAATCTCTCAATCCACCGCTTACGAGATATATCCTATCATCGCGCTCTGTGAAATCGTAAGAAAGGTTTTCTCCTTTTGAATGGGAATCGCAGATCAATATCTCATCGATTTTCGAGTTAAATTCAGATGATCTTATACCGTCTATAACCCACCCTACAGTTTCGGCCATGTACTTACCGAGATATCGTGGATCTTTTTCTTCAACTTGATGCCAGGAATTCACACCCGGTAGTCCTTCCATGTCGGTAGAAATGAAAATCTTCATAGCATCGCCTCCTTATATTCAATATGTATCCATTTTTGCCAAAACTCCTCCGCCTAAAAGTGCTTTATCCTTGTAAAAAGCAATTATCTGTCCCGGGATAGGAACGACAGGTTCATAAAAATGCACAATTGCAGTTTCAGGATCAAAACTGCATTTCACAATGGGAGCTGTACTTCGTACCTTACACTCACAATCGAGAAAATACGACTTATCTACCAAAAGATTTAAATCTTTCACATACGAATGATTTTTAAACAGATCGGATTTTTTCCCAACTTTGATCGTGTTTTTTAAAGGATCTACATCAACAACGTAAACTTTTTCTCCTGTCGCAATACCAATCCCCTTTCTCTGTCCTATCGCATACATCTGGTATCCTTCATGTTGGCCTATGACATTACCGTCTAAATCCATGACAGGGCCTGCGCGTAAATTCACACCATTTGATCTGAAAAAATTGCCAAGATCTCCATCCGGAATGAAACACACATCCTGACTGTCCGGCTTTGTTCCAACGATAAGATCGTTTTTAATCGCAATTTGTCTTACATCTGCTTTTTGCATTTCACCAACCGGCAATATAAGTCTATCAAAGAATTTCTTTTCAACAAGGGAAAGAAAATAAGATTGATCTTTTTTAATTTCATTTGCCATAAAGACTTTTCCTTCTTTGACGATGGCATAATGTCCTGTTGCCCACTTGTCCGATCCCATCTTATCACCAAACACTTCAAGAGCCCAAAATTTTATTTTTTTGTTACACCACGCGCATGGATTAGGGGTTATGCCTGATTTATATCCATCCAAAAATGTTTGTATTATCCTTTCCCTGAATTCTTTTTTTAGATCGACGACATCAAGGGGAATACCTATTTTTTTTGATATTTTTAAAGCGTCCATGGTGTCATCGGGACTACAACACACTTTTTTCTTTAAAGTGTATTTTGAAAAAAACAGATCATCTTCCATCTTAAAATGAATTCCAACGACATCGTATCCTGCCTCTTTCAACAAAAATGCACTTACCGCGCTATCTACTCCACCGCTCATTGCAACTAAAACTTTCAAATTCGCACCACCAATCAGATCACGATCTTGATTTTATATCCTTAATGATGATATAATAACTAAGAAAAGTATTTTTAATCATGTTGCCTTTATTTTGAACTATGCTTTCTAACATTCAATTTCATTTTACAACATTTTTTAATTGGAGACCAAAAATGAATCAATTCATCTCTCAAAAACTCAAATTAAAGAATACTATTTTTTTGAACAACAAGATGTTGTTATCTTTGAAATTGCTGAGCACAAATGCTTTAGACCTCGAAGAAGAAATAAACAAAATAGTGGAAGAAAATCCATTTCTTGAAGCGGAAGTACTTACCATGCCAAACGAATACAGAAATCTCAGAAAAACAGAGATTGAAGATGATTACATTGAAAATTACGAAATTGAAAATAGATCTTTAAAAACATATCTCATCGATCAATTTTATGCCTTAGAATATGATGAATCGGAAGAAAAAATTTTTCTCTATTTAGTTGATCTCATCGATCAGCACGGGTTTATAAGATCAGAAGTTAAAGAAATCGCAAAAGATCTGAAAGTGCCTCCTGAAAAAGTGCAAAATGTTTTAAAAATGCTTAAATCTCTTGATCCACCTGGAATTGGAAGTAAAAATGTACAAGAAGCGCTGAAATGTCAAACTGATGATAAAGATGTCATCACTTTGATCGATTTAATTGAGATAGTTCAAAAAAACCCACAGGAGGCGCTGAAGAGATCTGGGATGGCAAAAGAAAGATTTGAAGAAGCGCTTTCAAAAATCAAAAATCTTAATCCTTATCCGGCAAATGGTTTTTACGAATCTTCATACACACAATACGTTGAGCCGGATATTTTTATAACAAAAAAAGATGATCAATATGAAGTTATCCTTAACGATCGAATCGACATTAAATTTTCATCGCTCGAATTTTATGACAAATTGATCCATTCTGGAAACCAGTCTTACATCAAATTCGCCAAATTAAAATACGATCAGGCCAAGAACCTGATAGAAGCATTCTTAAAAAGAAAAGAAACACTTTTAAATTTCGGTAAGTTAATCGCCAAAAAAGAATCAGATTTTTTGAATGGTGGCAAATCAACGCCTCTTAAAGTATCATCAGTTGCAGCAGAACTTGGAATCAACGCTTCAACCGTTACAAGAACAATTTCTTCGAAATACGTTAAGACCCCAAGAGGCATATATCCTTTGAAATTCTTTTTTGAAAGATTTTTGTACAAAAGCAATCATCAAGAAATATCACGAGACGACATAAAAGAAAAAATTTTGAATTACGTATCAAAAGAGGATAAGAAGTGTCCATTTTCAGATTCAAAGATAGAAGAAATGTTGATGTCGGAGGGTATAAATTTGAGCAGGAGAGTTATAGCCAAATACAGAGATGAACTCGGAATACCCTCTTCTTCAAAGAGAAAAATGGCATGAGAACAGTTATCTTTGCCGGAGGAGATTACAAAGAACATGACTTTTACAGATCGACGATTCACTTTTTCGATCTCAAGATAGCGGCCGATTCAGGTGCAAATTTTTTGAAATTCATAAACGTCGTTCCAGATATTTTGATAGGAGACATGGATTCAATCGATGAAGACACGTTGCACTTTTGCGCAGAAAATGGTTCCAAGATCATTCGATTTCCCTCTCAAAAAGATGAGATAGATACAGAACTTGCCATGATCGAGGCATCGAAGATCGGATCTGAAACTATTTTTATCGCCGGTGCATTTGGTACAAGACTTGATCAGACATTGGGCGTTTTCAGGCTGATGGAACGTTTTAGGAACAGCATAATTTTCAACGAAGATGTTTGTTCCTTTATCATAGATCATCCGTTAGAACTTGAAAGCATAATTGGAGAAACGTGGTCGATAATACCTCTTCAAAAAGATGCCAACGACGTTTCTCTTAAAGGTTTTAAATATGATCTGATCCATAGAAAAATGGAATATCTCAGACCATACGGAATAAGCAATGAATCTTCCGAAAATAATGTCTTCATAGATCCAGGGGATGGCAAATTGCTTGTTTTCAGATATCACTCAAGATCTTTCGGATGGATAGATGAACTTTCTTTCAAATTGAAATAGAGGTGATGAAAAATGAAGGAGGAAAAAACGATCCGTCAGTTGAAAAAAGAGGCTATGTTGTTAAAGATCAAGGGCTATTACAACATGACCAAATCTGAACTGGCTGAAGTTATTTCACGAAGAAGAATGGAACTTTCCAAAAAAATTCGCGAACTTGATAAGATGGAAATCGATGAACTGAGAAAGTTGTCAAAGGAATTCGATCTAAAAGTGCCGTGGAAATCTTCCAGAAGTACCTTTGTGAAAAAGATAAAAGCCCTTTTTGAAAATCTTAAATTGAACGTTGAATCAGAAGAACAAAAATTCGAAAAAAATAAATTGCCATCTCAAAATGTTTCTTCTTTTGAAACGCAAAAAGCTCAAGATAACAAAGCGCCTGAAAAAAGTATATCGCTTCCTGTGAGCTATTTCAAAGACAAATTTTGTGGCCTTGAGGTAAATCCAAATTGGATTTATTTTTACTGGGATTTTTCACCTAAAAATCTTGAAATCATAAAAAACCATTCGAATTTTGTGCTGCGCGTTTACGATGTTACGTACATAGAGTTCAACGGCATCAATGCCCACAGAACGTTTGAGATGGAAATAGATGAAAAAATGAAAAAATATTATGTTTTTGTGCCACAATCTGGTGCAGATTACATTGCAGAAATAGGATACAAAGAAAACAACAGATTTGTGCCTCTTTTAAGATCTAATCTCGTTTCAACACCTCCTTCTTCAGCAAAAATAGCACAGATGGAACTTTGGATGGATCTCAGATCAAAAAGGAAGTTCACGGAAATGAGCCCTTCCAGAAAAGTTTTGAGAATAGAAAAACTCGTAGGATTTTCTTCCATGCCAACAAGTGGGTTTAAATCAGGTGGCGGATCGTTTTTCATACTTAGCGGGAGGCGAGGGTCTTGAAGGGGAAAGTACTCTTGATGCTTCATGCCCATTTGCCATACGTCAATCATCCAGATCATCCCTATTTTCTCGAAGAAAACTGGCTTTTTGAAGCTATAACTGAAACTTACATTCCATTGCTTATGGCTTTTAAAAGACTCGAAAGAGATAACGTCCCTTTTGGTATCACAATTTCTTTGAGTCCCCCCTTGATTGAAATGTTTGCTGAACATACGCTTGTTGATAAATACAGAAGACATCTCGAATCGCTTATAGAACTTGCAGAAAAAGAGGTTGATCTCACAAAGAAGGAAGAAGCACCAAAACACGAAATGGCTCTGAAATATCTCAATGATTTTAAAGAAGAACTTGCATTTTTTGACAATTACAATGGGAATATTTTGACAGCATTTAAGGATGTGCAAAAGACCGGAAACGTTCAATTGATAACGTGTAATGCTACCCACGGATTTCTACCGCTGATGAAGATAAATCCCAAAGCAGTTCATGCTCAAATTGCGATAGGTGTTAAAGCATTCGAAGAAAGAATGGGAGATCATCCAAAAGGAATGTGGCTTGCCGAATCAGGATATTATCCGGAGCTTGATAAAGAACTTGCCATTCAAGATGTGAACTTCTTTTTTGTTGATTCACATGGCTTATGGTATGCGGATGTCCCGCCTCATTACGATGTTTACAGACCTGTTATCACTCCATCGGGAGTTTTCGTGTTTGCAAGAGATCCAGAATCAAGTGAGCAAATTTGGTCCGCCCAACTTGGGTACCCCGGTGACTGGAATTACAGAGAATTTTACAGGGACGTTGGATTCGACAGGCCATTTGATTATGTAAGGCCTTACGTTGATCCTTCTGGTGTTAGAACGAACACTGGCATAAAATATCACAGGATAACGGGTAACGTTTCTTTGGGAGACAAAGCACTTTATGATCCTCAAAAAGGCCTTCAAACGGCTTTGATGCACGCTGAGGATTTTGCCAAGAAAAAGGCTTATCAGGTACAAAAACTCAAAGACCAGATGGGGATTGATCCCGTCATAGTAGCTCCGTTCGATGCGGAACTTTTTGGCCACTGGTGGTATGAAGGACCAAACTTTCTTGAATTCTTTTTAAGAGAATCGGCAAAATCAGATATATTTGAATCATCTACCCCGAGTAGAGTCTTAGATTCTCTCGATGATGTTCAAGTTTTAACCCCAGCCAAATCGAGTTGGGGTGCAAACGGATACAATGAAACTTGGATAAATGGTTCTAACGATTGGATATATCCTCACCTTCACGAAGCCGAGAGCAGGATGAGTGAACTTGCAGATCAGTATTTAAATGCCTCCGATTCCCTTTACATACGTGCACTCAACATGTGCGCAAGGGAATTGTTACTTGCGGAATCGAGCGATTGGGCCTTTATAATGACGACGGGCACTTCCGTTGAATATGCAGTTAACAGAACTAACACACATTTATCACGTTTTCTTGAGATATATGATGCAATAAAGTCGCATAATATAGATGAGAGATCGATAGAACTTTACGAGTGGCTCGATCCGATCTTCCCATACATTGATTATCGAGTCTACGCATGAGTAATTTTGGATTTAGAAATTAAAAGATCAGGAGGTAAAAATGGCAAGGAAAATGAGTACTATGGATGGAAACACGGCCGCAGCTCATGTAGCTTATGCCTTCACCGAAGTTGCCACAATATATCCAATAACTCCATCTTCTCCAATGGCCGAACTTACGGATTTGTGGTCTGCTCAGGGAAGAAAAAACATTTTTGGTCAGAGGGTAAATGTTGTGGAAATGCAATCCGAAGGTGGCGCTGCTGGTGCAATGCACGGGGCCTTAGCCGCAGGATCTCTTGCGACAACTTACACGGCATCTCAAGGTTTGCTTTTGATGATTCCGAATATTTATAAGATAGCAGGTGAACTTTTACCTGGAGTTTTCCATGTTGCTGCAAGAACAATAGCGGCTCATGCGCTGTCAATATTTGGAGATCATTCAGACGTTATGGCCGTAAGGCAAACAGGTGTTGCGCTTCTTGCATCTGGCAGTGTTCAGGAAGTTATGGATCTCAGCAGCATAGCGCATTTATCGGCAATAAGGTCAAGAATCCCATTTTTGCATTTCTTCGATGGTTTCAGAACATCTCACGAAATTCAAAAAATAGAAGTGCTTGAGTACGATGATCTTGCAAAATTGCTTGACTGGGACGCTTTTAAGGCCTTCAAAGATAGAGCCCTTAATCCAGAGCATCCTAAAACCATGGGGACGGCTCAGAACCCAGATATTTTCTTTCAGGTCAAAGAATCTTCCAACAAATTTTACATGGCCGTGCCTGATATCGTTGCCGATTACATGGAGAAGATATCAAAACTCACCGGAAGAGAATACAAACCTTTCAATTATTACGGAGATCCGAATGCCGATCGCGTTGTAATCGCCATGGGATCTGTAACAGAGACAGCATCAGAAGTGGTTGACTATTTGAATTCCAAGGGTGAAAGAGTTGGTCTGATCAAAGTGCATCTATACAGACCTTTTTCAGAGAAATATTTCTTAAGTGTTTTACCAAAAACAGTCAAGAAGATAGCAGTGCTTGATAGAACCAAGGAATCTGGTTCTCTTGGTGAGCCACTTTACGAAGATGTAAGAACTCTATTTTACGGAAGGCAAAATGCTCCGCTTATAGTGGGAGGACGTTACGGATTAAGTTCAAAGGATACAACTCCTTCACAGATCAAAGCAGTTTTTGATAATTTGAAGTCTTCAGAGCCCAAGAATTGGTTTACCATAGGTATATTTGATGACGTTACGAACACTTCGCTTGATTCTAAAGAAAAATTGAACACATCTGCCGAAGGGACGATAAGATGCAAGTTTTGGGGATTTGGATCAGATGGAACTGTCGGTGCAAACAAAGATGCCATAAAGATCATAGGTGATAACACCCAAATGTATGCGCAGGGATATTTTTCTTATGATTCACATAAATCCGGAGGCGTCACCATTTCCCACCTGAGATTTGGAAAGCATCCCATAAGATCAACCTATCTTATAGAAGAAGCGGATTATGTTGCATGTCACAAACAATCTTACGTTTACCAATATGACGTTTTGGATGGTCTCAAAAAAGGTGGAACCTTTGTGCTCAACACGATTTGGAAAGAGTCAGATCTCGATCAAAAATTACCAGGTAAGATGAAACGTTATTTGGCCGAAAACAACGTGAATTTCTACATAATAGATGCCACACATATCGCAATGAATATAGGACTTGGTGCAAGAATAAACATGGTAATGCAGTCTGCCTTTTTCAAACTCACAAATGTTATACCCATAGATGATGCGGTTAAATATCTCAAAGAGGCAATAGTTCATTCTTACGGTGCAAAGGGAGAGAAAGTTGTTCAGATGAATTATCAGGCTGTAGATCAGGGAATAAACTCACTTGTAAAGGTTAAAATACCTGATTCATGGAAAAACGCAAAAGAAGACGAAAATATGCCTTCTCTTCCCGAAAGACCTGATTTTGTAAAAAATATCGCGGATGTAATGAACAGGCAAGAAGGAGATAAACTGCCAGTCTCTGTCTTTGTTGGACGTGAAAACGGCGAATTTCCTCAAGGAACAGCTGCTTACGAGAAAAGAGGGGTAGCCGTTGAAGTGCCTGAATGGCAAATGGATACATGTATCGAATGCAACCAGTGCGCTTTTGCATGTCCGCATGCAGTTATAAGACCGTTCTTGCTCGATGAAGAAGAGGTAAAAAAGGCTCCTCAAGGTTTCGTTACCAAGAAAGCGACCGGTAAAGGTCTGGAGGGCTTGCAGTATCGCATTCAAATTTCTCCCCTTGATTGTACAGGCTGTGGTGTATGTGTTGACGTCTGCCCGACTCCAAAGAAATCTCTTGTCATGAAGCCTCTTGAAGATCAGGAAAAAGAAATCCCGAACTGGGATTTCGCGGTGAAGGAAATTTCAGATAAATCGGATCGAATACCGCTTGATACGATAAAAGGGAGTCAATTTGCACGTCCGTTGCTTGAATTCTCCGGTGCATGTCCGGGATGCGGCGAGACTCCTTACGCAAAACTCGTTACACAACTCTTTGGAGACAGGATGATAATCGCCAATGCCACGGGTTGTTCATCAATTTGGGGTGCATCTGCTCCATCTACGCCTTACACGACGAATGCCGAAGGCAGAGGGCCTGCATGGGCAAACTCTCTGTTCGAAGATAACGCAGAATATGCCCTGGGAATGGAACTTGCCGTGAAATACGAAAGAAATAGACTTACCGATCTCATGAACGAAATCGTAACTTTAAATGTACCTCAAGAGATAAAAGATCCCTTCTTAGAATGGCTTACAGGTAAAGATGATGCCAAATCTTCCAAGATCGCAACGTTGAAGATATTAAAAGTACTTGACAGGCAATTGCAAGACAAAAGGGCGATGGAGATTCTCAAAGCGATAAAAGACAGAAGAGATATGCTCATAAAGAAATCCATATGGGCTTTTGGAGGAGATGGATGGGCTTACGATATAGATTACGGTGGTCTTGATCATGTGCTTGCCTCCAATGAAGATGTCAACGTACTTGTTTTTGACACAGAAGTTTATTCGAATACGGGCGGACAAGCATCAAAATCAACTCCAGAAGCGGCTGTTGCGCAATTCGCAGCCTCTGGAAAGAAAACAAGTAAAAAAGATCTCGGTCGCATGGCTATGACTTACGGATACGTCTATGTTGCTCAGGTTGCCATGGGTGCGAATATGAACCAAACTCTTAAAGCATTTTTGGAAGCAGAAAGTTATCCTGGCCCATCTTTGATAATTGCTTATTCTCCTTGCATAAACCATGGAATAAAGGCTGGAATGGGCAAGATGGCAGATCAAGAAAAGCGTGCCGTCGAAGCCGGGTACTGGCACCTTTATAGATATAATCCTCTACTCATGAAAGAAGGGAAGAATCCATTCATTCTTGATTCGAAAGAGCCAAAGGCTTCTTTTGAAGATTTTCTCATGAGCGAAGTAAGATATTCCTCTCTAAAGATCACATTCCCAGAAATCGCCGATCAACTTTTCAAAATCGCGGCTGAAGATGCCAAGCAAAGATATGAAACTTACAAAAAATTAAGTGAGGGGTGATCTCATGAACGCAATAGATTACGCGCTGAAAATGGAACTTGATGGAAAAACATTTTACGAGAAACAATCAAAAGAAAGTGCCGATCCGCGCGTCAAGCAAATTTTTGACATGCTGGCAAAAGATGAGCAAAGGCATTACGATATAATAAATGGATTTAAAAAGACTTTTTACAATTACAAAGGCACTGATACCTTTAAGACGACAAAAAACATGTTTTCAGATATGCTGAATAAAAAACAAACCTTTGACGTCGGCGTCAATGTTTTTGGAACTTACCAGCAAGCCATAGAAATGGAAAAGAAAAGCGTGGAACTTTACTCTAATGAAGCTGTTAAATCGAAAAACAAAGATGAAAAAGATGTGCTTTTAAAACTTGCCGAAGAAGAAAAAAAGCATCAAACCATTCTTGAAAACTTAATGGAATTTATCCGTAAAGGAGACGAATGGGTTGAATCACCAGAATTCAGTCATCTTGATGAATTTGACAAATTTTCTAAAAAAGACAAGTATTAAACAAAAATGATAAAATAGAACGGGATGAAATCCCGTTCTGTTTTTTTATACTTGATCAAATCTGCCAATATATCATACGAGGAGGTTTTATATGATAAAAGTTTTAATTGCCAAGCCGGGTCTTGATGGACACGATAGAGGTGCAAAAATAATAGCACGGGCATTAAGAGATGCCGGAATGGAAGTTATATACACCGGAATAAGGCAGACTCCGGAGCAGATAGTTCAAACCGCAATAGATGAGGATGTAGATGCCATTGGTATATCTATTCTTTCAGGAGCTCACATGAAACTCATACCGCGCATACTTGAACTTTTAAAAGAGAATAATTCCAATGTGCCCATCTTTGTGGGAGGAATAATACCTGAAGAAGACGCAGATAAAATGAAAAAAATGGGAATTATCGAAGTTTATGGACCTGGAACCCCTACATCTGTGGTCATCGAGGGAATAAAGGGATATTTTGAACATGCAAGTGTCTGATTCTCAAATATTAGATGGCGTAAAATCTGGAGACAGAAAATTTTTTGCCAAACTGCTTTCCATTTGCGAAGATGATTCGGTGCGGGCAAATCGTTTAATTTCAAATCTTGAAAAACGCACTGCGCATGTTATAGGTATAACAGGCAGCCCAGGAGTGGGAAAATCAAGTATCATAAACGCGATTCTCGATAAGTCTGTCGATAAAAAAATAGGCGTCATAGCGATAGATCCGTCAAGCCCTTTCACAGGAGGAGCATTGCTCGGGGACAGAATAAGAATGCAATCTCACGCAACATCAAAAAACTTCTTCATAAGAAGTTTTGCAAGTCGCGGTGCGCTGGGAGGACTTTCTCCTTCTATTTTTGAAACATGCGATGCTTTTGAAACTTTTAAAGTCGATGCTGTTTTTATTGAAACGGTAGGTGTCGGTCAATCTGACGTTGAAATAGGTAATGTTGCGGATACCGTCGTTGTTTTGATTTCTCCCGATGGTGGCGATGAAGTTCAAATGATGAAAGCCGGTCTTATGGAAATTGCGGATTTTTTCGTCATAAACAAAGCAGATAATCCTATCTCGAAAGCATTATTATCGAAATTAAGAAACATTCTTGAGATGGGGAAAAAAGACGTTCCGATCTTTTTGACAAACTCCATAACCGGTGAAGGAATAGAGAATTTGACAAAAGCACTCGATAAAAGATTTTCATCGATCCTTGAAAATGGCTTGCTTGCACAGAAAAGACAAAAAAGGGTGACAAGTCATGCTCAGTCGATTTTGAGAAAAAGAATTGATGATATTCTGCAAACTGTTAAAACCGATCAATTGGATCTTGAAGAAATACAAAAAGCAGTGATTAGAAAAATTTGCGGCAATTTATGAATTCATCGCAAGACGTACACGATGTAGATCAAATATATTGACATCAAAAGCAAACCTTTCCATTTTTTTGCTTCTCTTTTTTTGTTTAGGAAGATGAAAAAGGCAATTAATCCTATGGCATTCATAAAGATTAAATCGACAGTTATAGATGTGTCAGTCGTAATTCTACCCGGAAGTGAGGAAAGTCCAAGAATAGCCAAAATGTTGAAGATATTTGATCCCATGACATTCCCAACGGCAAGATCGTTTTTTGACTTTTTTGCAGCCCTTATAGACGTTACAAGTTCAGGAACACTTGTTCCAAAAGCGATGATTGTGACGGATATTAACGTTTCACTTACCTTAAGCGTCCTGGCAAAGTTGACGGCCGCGTACACACCTAATTCACCACCCGCAACGACTCCTACAAGACCTGCTATTGTGAGCAATACCGCAATTGAAAGCCTATGATTTTTTTCCTCAGAAGATATCTTCAAATCATTTTTAGATGTAGCCAGAACATAAACCATAAAGATCGCGAAAACACTCAACAACACCATTCCATCGTAGAAATCGAGCGAATTGCTTTTTAGAAATAACATAGTTGCTATGAATTGGGAGACTATGACAAGTGGAATTTCATACTTAAGCGTTTGATTTTTCACGAAAACTGTTCCCAAAAAAATTGAGATTCCAAGTATAAAACTTGCATTGACTATGTTCGATCCCACAACGTTACCTATGGCAACACTTCCGGCATGCGTAAAAGCACCTGCAAGACTTACCGCCAATTCGGGTGTGCTTGTCCCAAAAGCAACTATAGTCAAACCTATGAAAAGTTCCGAAACCCTAAAATGTCTTGCAAGATCAGAAGCACCGTTTACAAGCCAATCGGAACCGCGTTCAAGCAAAACAAGTGCTATGATAAGAAAGATCAACTGTAAAAGGATGTACAATTTACCCTCCAAAAGATTTGTTTGAAAGAACAGTTTGAGCATTATCCATCTAAACATGGACATTAATCGAGATTCAGGATCTAAAATTGTTTTAGCTTATCATGATTTTTCTTAAAAATCAATAGGCCTTTCATCTGCTCAATAAATCCAGAAATATACTTGATCAACTTTAAATATGAAATCTGGCTTCGGCATTCGCCTTTCGGTGTCTGTCCTCGCTGCGCTGCGAAGGCCACCTCGAGGCATCATGCCCTGCGCCGAACGCAAATGTTCATTTCACTTTTATAAAAGAGATTTAGTATACTTGATTAGCTTTAAGAAATATCGTTGGTTCCG
>Ga0315298_1001578_pt1 | contig 41287 bp, 41 predicted proteins | sample WHS_1_MG_FD_203077 | JGI IMG/M metagenome (GOLD analysis project Ga0315298, IMG submission 203077) | Extremophilic microbial mat communities from Washburn Hot Springs, YNP, Wyoming, USA - WHS_1_MG | ecosystem: Environmental > Aquatic > Thermal springs > Hot (42-90C) | place: USA: Wyoming... | reverse complement strand
AGGCCGAGCAGCCGGACCTCGGCAGCGGTGAGGTCCTGGTTGGCCGGCAACAGCGCATAGCCGCCCTGCTCGACCGTGCGCAATGCGGCGGCGAGTTCGGCCTCTCCGAGCAGTACTTCGCAGGCGCTGCGTTCGAGCTGCGCCTTGTCGATACCGCTGCCCATGGTGGCATTGCCCTGCGGATCGAGGTCGAGCAGCAGCACCCGCCGCCGGGTGGCCGCGAGCGAGGCGGCCAGATTGACCGCGGTCGTGGTCTTGCCGACGCCGCCTTTCTGATTGGCGATCGCGATGACGCGTTTCATGAGGGCGACAGTGTACTTCACTGTCGCCCTGCTCCGGGGCCGGCGCGCACCGGCGCGCCTCAGGCGCGCCGGTGCGCCTGCAGTCGTTCGCGCGCCATCTGGTCGGCCACCGTGCTGGTCGGCAGCGACTCGTGCCGGGCGCGCTCGAAAATCGCGGTCAACCGCTCGGGAATCTTCTTGATGGCCGCGTGCACTGCCGCCTCGGTCGAGCCGCCACGGTACTCATGGGCCACGTTGATGATGCCACCGGCGTTGATGACGTAATCCGGCGCGTACAGGATGCCCGCCTTCATGAGCCGCTCGCCGTCGGATTCGCGCGCCAGCTGGTTGTTTGCCGCACCGGCGATGATCCGCGCGCGCAGCCGCGGGATCGACTGTGCGCTCAGCACCGCGCCCAGCGCGCACGGGGCGATCACGTCGGCGTCCTGCTCGAGAAGGGTGTCGACCGGTACGATCGCCGCACCCAGTTCCTCGCGGACCCGCTCGGCGAGTTCGGCACGGGCATCGGCCACCTTCAGGCGAACCCCCTCGGCGGCCAGCAGCCGGCACAGCGGATGGCCGACGCCGCCGAGGCCCTGCACGGCGACCGTCAGGCCCTCGAGCCCGCGGCCCAGCTGGAAGCGCACCGCGGCCTGGATACCGAGGAACACCCCGAGTGCCGTCTTGGGGCCCGGATCCCCGCCCACCTCGCCCGAGGCGCGCTTCAAGCCGCTGACGAACCGCGTGACGCTGGCCACCTGTTCCATGTCCGCGGTGCTCGTGCCGACGTCCTCGGCGGTGATGTAGCGCCCGCCGAGCGCATCGACGAGCCGGCCGAACGCCTGGAACAGCGCCTGAGTCTTGTGCGCGCGCGCATCGCCGATGATCACGGCCTTGCCGCCGCCGAAATCGAGCTCCGCCATGGCGTTCTTGTAGCTCATGCCGCGCGAGAGCCGCAGCGCGTCGGTCAGCGCCTCGTCGCTCGACGGATAGGCCCACATCCTGCAGCCGCCGGCGGCCGGGCCGAGCGCCGTGGAATGAATCGCGATGATGGCGCGCAGGCCCGTGGCGCGGTCGTGTCCGAACACGACCTGCTCGTGACCGTCGAAATCCGGCAGAGAGAAAAGATCCATGTGGGCTCCCAAGCGTCTCCGGGGCTACACCCGGCCGGCGACACCTTACGCCCGACAGATGCACGGCGCGTCACAAAGCTTGCCCTTCGGGCCGCTCCGGTGAATGATTCATTCCACTATCCTGGGATTCAGTGAGATATTTTATGCAGACCGATCTCGACCGAAGTGACGTGCGCATCCTGGATCTGGTTCAGGAGCACGGCAACCTGTCGGCGGCCGAGCTGGCCGAACGGCTCGGCATGACCGCCTCGACCTGCTGGCGGCGCATGAGCCGCCTGGAGGAAACCGGCGTGATCCGCCGGCGCGTGGCACTGCTCGACCGGGAGAAGGTGGGCCTGAACGTCCTGGTGTTCTCCCAGGTCAAGCTCGCCGGACACGGCCGCGACGCGCTGCTGAAATTCGAGCAGGCCGTGCGCCAGCACCCGGAGATCCTCGAGTGCTACACGCTCATGGGCGAGACGGACTTCCTGCTGCGCATCGCCTGCCGAGACATCAAGGCCTACGAGGCGTTCTTCCTCGATCACCTCTCGCGCTTCCCCGGCGTGCAGTCGGTGCACTCCTTCATCGCGCTGTCGGTCATCAAGGAGACCACCGCGCTGCCGCTCAGTGCCGGGCCGAAGGGTACGCCGCGCTGAGGATGACCAGACAGCGCTCCTCGGTCAGTCCCGGCACGCTGAGCGGCACGGTCTCGGCCTGCCACGGGGCAGGCAATGCCTCGAGCTCAGCCTTCGGCCACCGGCCCTTCAGCGCCAGGATGCGCGTGCCGGGACCGCAGAGCGGCTCGACGGCGCGCACCAGGGCCGGCAGCGCCGCGAAGGCGCGCGCCATCACCGTGTCGAACGGGACTTCCGGACGCAGCGACTCGACGCGCGCCTGAAGGGCCTCCACGTTGACCAGTCCGAGCGCATGGGCGGCATGGGAGACGAAGCGGATCTTCTTGCCGTTCGAATCGATCAGACTGAAGCGCCGCTCGGGGTTGGCGAGCGCGAGGGGAAGCCCCGGAAACCCCGCGCCGGTGCCGACATCGGCGATGCGGGCGCCGTGCAGATGACGGTGCACGGCCAGACTGTCGAGCAGGTGATGCGTTACCATATCGGCCGGTTCGGTGATCGCCGTCAGGTTGAAGCGGCGGTTCCAACGGGCCAATTCCTCCAGCAGCCGCAGCAGCCGCAGCGCATCGTGCTCCGTCAGCGCGACACCCAACGCCGCGGCGGCGTGGATGAGCGGGCGGGTGGCATGTTGGGCGTCGGGCGCCCCGGACGTCGGCTGGGAAGAACTCATGGCTCGAGCGGCCTCGGACAGCCCCGATTGTGGCAGAGGCCCGGGCCTGGCGCTGAAAAAATTTCCGGCGGCGACGCCGGTCGAGGCTTCGTGGTGAGACTGCTGCTCGTGGAAGATGACACCATGATCGGCGAGGCGATCCGCGCCGGGCTGCGGCGCGAGGGGTTCGCCGTCGACTGGGTGCATGATGGGGAAACGGCCGAGCAGGTGCTCAAGAACGAGCCGTTCGACCTGCTGTTGCTTGATCTTGGCCTGCCGCGCCGCTCGGGACTGGCGGTGCTCTCGGCGCTGCGTGCCCGGGGCGATGCGCTGCCGGTGATCATCCTCACGGCGCGCGATGCCGTCTCGGACCGCGTGCAGGGCCTGGATGCCGGTGCCGACGACTATCTCGTCAAGCCGTTCGACCTGAACGAACTCGCGGCGCGCATCCGGGCGCTGCTGCGGCGCAAATCCGGCCAGACCGCCCCGGCGATCGAGCACCTCGGCGTGACCCTCAACCCGGCGGCGCACACCGTGCAGCGCGGCGGGCAGGACGTGGCGCTCTCCCCGAAGGAGTTCGCACTGCTGCAGCTGCTGATGGAACGTCCCGGCACCCTGCTGCCGCGCGCCCGGATCGAGGCGCGACTCTACGGCTGGGGCGAGGAAGTCGAGAGCAACGCCGTGGAGGTCCATGTCCACGGCCTGCGCCGCAAGCTCGGCGCGGACTTCATCCTGACTGTACGCGGCGTCGGCTACCGGGTGCGGCCCGCATGACGCTGCGCTCGCTGCGGGCTCGACTGCTCGCCTGGCTGCTCGGCGGCATCGCGGTCGTCTGGTTGATCGGCGGGTTCGTCGTGTACCGCAATACGCTGAAGCAGGCCGACACCTTCTTCGACTACCACCTCGAGCAGATGGCGCTGCTGCTGCGCGACCAGCCGGTGGAGTATCTGCTGCCGCTCGAGATCCCCTCGCGCGTGGCCGAGTACGGCTTCGTGGTGCAGGTGTGGACCGCCAATGGCCGACGCATCTGGGCGCCCCCGCACACCGTGCTGCCGAATTACACGGCGCTCGGGTTCTCCACGGTCAAGACCAGCGAGGGGCGCTGGCGGGTCTTCGGCGTCGCCTCGCCCACCCGCGTGATCCAGGTCGCGCAGCTGATGCGCGTACGCCGTCAGCAGGCCGTTCAACTGGTGCTGAAGACCCTCGAGCCGTTCATGCTGACGGTGCCGATTCTCGGCATCCTGGTCTGGTTCGCCGTCGGCCACGCGCTCGAGCCGCTGCAGCGGCTGGCCAGCTCGGTCAAGGCGCGGCGCGTCGCTGCGCTCGAACCGCTCGCGCACGAGCAGCTGCCGGAAGAGGTGCAGCCGCTGGTGGCGGCGCTGAACGATCTGCTCGGGCGACTGTCCTCGGCGCTCGAGCGCGAGCGGTCCTTCCTGGCCGACGCGGCGCACGAGTTGCGCACGCCCCTCACCGCGCTGCATCTGCAGCTCGATGCCCTGGCCCGCGCCGGCACCGACCGCGAGCGCGCCGAGGCCATGGAGCGCCTCTCGGCCGGCGTGCAGCGCTCGATCCGTCTGGTCGAGCAGTTGCTCGCGCTCGCCCGCCAGGAGCCGCGCGCCGAGCCGGCGCGCGAGCCGATCGCGCTCGATGAGCTCACGCGCGACGTGGTCGCCGAGCTGGTGCCGCTCGCCGACGCCCGCCACATCGACCTCGGTATCGCCGAGGCGCAACCGGTGCTGATCCACGGCGAGCGCGAAGCGATCGCGACGCTGGTGCGCAACCTGGTCGACAACGCGGTGCGCTACACGCCCGCCGGCGGACGCGTCGACGTCACGGTCCTCGGCAGCAGCGAGCCCGGCCTGGCCGTGTTGAAAGTCGCCGACAACGGTCCGGGAATCCCGCCGCAGGAGCGGGCCCGCGTCTTCGACCGCTTCTACCGCCAGCCTGGTGCGAATGCCCCGGGCAGCGGCCTCGGACTCGCCATCGTCAAGACGATCGCCGTGGCGCACGGGGCGCAGGTGGAACTCGGCGCCGGCGAGGACGGTCGCGGGCTGACCGTGACCGTCACGTTCGCCGCCGCGCCGCCGGCCTGAGCGGCGCGGTTCACTTGGCGCGGCGCGAGCTCTGCGCCTGCAGGAACTTCGCGGCGGCCCAGTGCAGGACGTGCCGGCCGGCCGGCGTGGCGAACCGCCGCCCGGCGTGTGCGTCCGTCACCAGCCGAACGTGCTCGCCATGGAAGCGCAGCAGGTATGCGAGCTGCTGCTCGTCCGCGGCGCGGATCGGGTCGCCGGCCAGTCCCTGCACCATCAGCAGCGGCGCGCGGATGCGCGCAACCTCCCCGAGCGGGGAGATGCGCCGCAGGAACTCCGACATGACTCCGTCGCCCGGATCGCCGAGCGCCGCGCGGCGAAAGGCCTGCTCAGCGGCCGGCGCGCGGGCCACGTAGTCGTTCAGACTGGCGATGCCGTCGACATCGATCGCACCGAGCAGGTGTCCGTCGAACGTGGCGAGGCAGTTCAGCGCGAGCCACCCGCCGTAGCCGCGTCCCATCAGCACCACCCGGTGCACGTCCAGGCCCGGCTGCATGCTGATCCAGACCAGCAGCGAGCCGATGTCCCGCACCGCATCGTTGCGACGCATCCCGTCCGTCAGCGCGCGGAAACTGCGGCCGTAGCCGCCGGAGCCGCGCACGTTCGGAGCGATCACCGCATAGCCGAGCGTGTTGACCACGAATTGCAGGAACGGGTGCCAGCCGGGCCGGAACTGACCGGCCCGGTGCGCGTGCAGCACGATCAGCACCGGCGCAGGTCCGGCCCCCGGCGGCAGGTAGACGTAGGCCGAGAGCTGACGCCAGTGACCGTCGAGGCGGTCCCAGGTGGGAAAATGCACGAGATCGGCGCGGGCCAAACCGACGCCGGGCGGCGCCGGCGCAACTGCCCGCCAGCGCTGCAGCCGTCCGCTGCCGGCGTCATACACCTCGATGCGGGGCGGGCGGCGGCTCGCCTGGAACGTGAAGGCCAGATGATGCGCCGCATCGAAGCGCAGCGTTTCAATCACGCCGTGACGCAACGTCGGTACCGCGACATCGAGTTTCAGGCGCCGGTCGCGCACGTGCAGGCGGCTGTAGCCGTCGTGATCGACGGTGTAGGCGAGATACCTCCCGTCGGGGCTGGCCGCAAACCGGCGCACGCCCCACGGGCTCGGGGCCGACACGACCCGGACTCGCCCGCTCTGCGGATCGAGGCGCAGCAGCCGCTCGTCTTCGCTGTTCTCGTTCGAGATCAGATCGATCGCCGTGCCGTCCGGCGCGAAGCGCGCCGTCACGATGCGCGCAGCCGGCAGCGGGATGCGCTGCAGCGCACCGTCCTGCAGTTGCAACAGATACAACGATTCGGCGTCCGGGGCCGCATCGTGGACCAGCAGCAGGCGCTGACCGTCCGCGGACCAGTCGAGCAGGCGCCAGCGACCCGCCAGGGCGCCGGCGACCAGACGCGGCACGCCACCGCGCACGAGGTTCTCGACGTAGACCGCCTCATGATTCCCATGGGGCACGGGACTGAGCAGCGCGACGCGGTGTCCGCCCACGGACCACACCGGCCGGCCGATGAGGGTCTGGCCGACCGCGAGGGGGCGCGCGGCCGGACCCGCCAGCACCTGCCAGCCGGTCGCGCCGGCCGCCCGCTGCGGGTAGAGCACGGCCGTGCCGGCGCGGGGCACGAGCGCCACGCCGATCCCGTCGCCGAGCGGCGTCAGGACGGTCGGTTTTGCCGCGGGCGAGGCCAGACGCTCGAGCAGGACCTGCCGCCCGGTGTGCGCCTCGATCAGCATCTGTCCGGTGGAGAGCCAGGCGAGGAAGCGTTCGCCGCGCCAGTGCTCGGCGCGCTGAAGCTGCTGCGCGAGCGGTGCCGCCGCAGGCGTGGCCGCGGCGGGCGTCGCGCCGGCCGCCAGATAAAACGTCGTCAGTGCCGCGGCGGCGAGCGCCCGGCCGGCCAGTGTCGGGAAGGTCATATCGCTATGCTAGCGCAACCGGATACCATCGCTGGATGAGAGATGAAACGCCGGCGTTGCCGACCCCGAGGTTGTGGCGCCATCCCGACGGCATCACCGCCGTCGATACCGAATACCTGCATCCCGGCCATGCTGCGGCGCACCTGATCGAGCAGGGCGGGCGGGCGGCCTTCGTCGATGTCGGCACCAATGATTCGGTGCCGTACCTGCTCGCCGCGCTGCGCAGCCTCTCGCTCGCACCGCAGGACGTTGAGTACGTGCTGCTCACGCACGTGCATCTGGATCATGCCGGCGGCGCCGGCCGACTGATGCGCGAGCTGCCGAACGCACTGTGCGTGGTGCACCCGCGCGGGGCGCCGCACATGATCGATCCGTCACGGCTCAGCGCCGGTGCCGAAGCGGTCTACGGCCGGGAACGGTTCGCGCGACTGTACGGACGAATCGAGCCCATCGCCGCGGAGCGGGTCCGGCGCACGCACGACGGGGAGCGCCTCAGTCTGGCCGGGCGGACGTTCGACGTCCTGCATACGCCCGGCCACGCGCTGCACCACCAGGTGTTCGTCGATCCCGCCCATCGGTGCATCTTCACCGGAGACACTTTCGGCATCTCCTACCGGGAGCTCGACAGCCCGGCGGGAGCCTTCATCACGCCGACCACCACGCCGACGCAGTTCGATCCCGATCAGATGTGTGCCTCGATCGAGCGGCTGCTCGTCTGTGCGCCCGAGGCGCTGTACCTGATGCACTACAGCCGCGTCACGGACGTGCCGCGGCTCGGCGCGGCGCTGCTCAGCCAGGTGCGCGAGCTCGAGCGCATTGCGCGACGCAACGCCGGGGCGGCCGACCGCGCTGGCGCGATCCGCGCCGAGCTCTGGGCGCTGTGGCGCTCGCTCGCCGAGCGCCACGGCTGTGCGGTGAGCGAATCCCGCCTGGCGGAGCTGCTCGCCGGGGACCTCGAGCTCAACACCCAGGGCCTGGTGCACTGGCTGGACACCCGTGCCGGATGAGCGGATAACGGCGACGCAGCCCGCAGACGGTCGGGTCTTAAGGGTTGCTTAAGGTTGCGCGCGTATCGTCCGACCCTAGATTCGTTCGTGTCCAGACCATCGGATGTGCAGAGGCTGATATGACCATGAGGAATGTGATTCGAAATCCGCTGATCGCGGCCGCGCTCGGCGCACTGATCGGTGCCGCCCCGCTGGCCGCCCTGTACGGGGTGCGGGCCGCGCAGGCCACGACGCCGCCGGCGGGCTTGACCTCGAGCGCGGCCCAGGGCGGCGTCGCCGTCGTGCTGCCGGACTTCTCCACCCTGGTCAAGCGCTACGGCCCGGCCGTGGTGAGCATCCGCGTCATCGAGAAATCCCCGAGCGCCAGCGCGCAGGGCTCGCCGTTCGGACCGAACAGCCCGTTCGCGCCGTTCTTCCACAACTTCCCTGCCCCGCAGCAGGGGCCGATCGAGGGTGAGGGCTCGGGCTTCATCATCCGTCCGAACGGCCTGATTCTCACCAACGCGCACGTGGTGGCGGGCGCGACCAAGATCACCGTGCAGTTGCCCGACCGGCGCCAGTTCCCCGGCAAGGTCATCGGCATCGACAAGGTGTCCGACGTGGCGGTGGTGAAGATCGCCGCCCATGATTTGCCGACGGTGAACATCGGCAACTCGAACCGGCTCGAGGTCGGGCAGTGGGTGCTCGCCATCGGCGCGCCGTTCGGCCTGAAGAACAGCGCCACCGCCGGCATCGTCAGCGCCAAGGGACGCATGCTGCCGCACTCGAACTACGTGCCGTTCATCCAGACCGACGTCCCGATCAACCCGGGCAACTCCGGCGGTCCGCTGTTCAACATGCAGGGCCAGGTGGTCGGCATCAACTCGCAGATCTACAGCCGCTCCGGCGGCTACATGGGTCTGTCGTTCTCGATCCCGATCAACGTGGCGATGCACGTCGCCGACCAGCTGATCGCCACCGGGCACGTGCGCCGCGGCGAGCTCGGTATCTACATCCAGCCGGTCGACCAGGGGCTCGCGGATTCCTTCGGCCTGCCGGAGCCCGAGGGCGCACTGGTCTCGAGCGTCAACCCCGGCAGCCCCGCGCAGGCCGCCGGCATCCAGCCCGGCGATGTGATCATCGCGCTCAACGGGCAGAAGATCGAGAACTCGAACGATCTGCCGGTGCGCGTCGCGAGCCTGATGCCGGGCAGCAAGGTGAACCTGACGATCTGGCGCAACCATGCCGAGAAGCACGTCATCGCGACGCTCGGGGCCATGGGCAACAACCTGATGGCGGCCACCGGCAGCGCCGCGCGGCCGGGCGGTCGGCTCGGACTGATCGTACGGGCGCTGACGCCCGATGAGCAGCAGCAGGACAACACGCACGGCGGCGTGATCGTGCAGGGCGTGAGCGGGCCGGCCGAGGATGCCGGCATCGAGCCGGGGGACATCGTCCTCTCGGCCAACGGCGCACCGGTGTCCACGCCCGCCCAGCTGGCCAGCGCGGTGGCCAAGTCCAAGGGTCACGTGGCGCTGCTGATCCAGCGCGGCGACTCGCGGATCTTCGTGCCGGTGGGCGTGCAGTGATGCGGTGCCGGGGCGGCCGCGCGGCCGCCCCGGCGCTGGCGGGAAGCGACGAGTGGAGCAGGGACGGACGGCCACGGCAGCAGCAGGACGCGGGCGGCCCGCGTTCATTGCCGTGAACTGATCAAGGGCGCGGGGCGTGCCCAGCCGACACCGGTTCCCCGGCCGGTGTATTGCGGTCCGGGAAGGGTTGAGCCCTTCCCGGACCGTGTTGTCTCAGCGCCCGATCGGCCTCAGCGGCCGGACCAGCGCGTGTAGGGCCGCGGCACAGTGTGCAGCCCGGGTTTGAGGTGGCTGAAGTACGCCGCCACGGTGCGGATCTGCGCATTCGTGAGGGAATGCGCGATGCCGTCCATGATGGGGCTCTGGCGGTAGCCGCTCTGGTACTCGTGCAGCACCCGGATCAGATAACTCTCGTGCTGTCCGGCCAGCGTCGGATACATCGGGGCGACCCCGATGCCGTTGCTGCCGTGACAGGAGGCGCACACCTGGGCCGCCGCGGGCACCGCCGCGGCCGGGGCCGGCTTGGCGGTCACGGGCTTCCCGCCGAGGTAGGCCGCCACGTCGGCCATCTGCTGCGCCGAAAGTGACAGCGCCTGCAGATGCATGGTGGGGTAGGCGCGCTGTCCGTCGCGGTATTCCTGCAAGGCGGTCACCAGGTACGTCACCGATTGGCCCCGCAGCCGCGGCACGGCATAGTCGGGGTAGGCGTTGCGGTATCCTTCGATACCGTGACAGCCGAGGCAGGTATACCCGATGATCTTGCCCTGCTGCGCGTTGCCCACGGGGGGCTGCTGGGCCGGCGCAGGTGCCGCGAGCAACGCGCACACCCCGAAGGCCGCCACCGTGGCGAGCCGCCGACCCGAACGCACACACGAATCCAGCCAAAGTTCCGACATGGTGATCTCCGGCCAAGTGCGCAAAGCAGTCTCCGATCTTATCGGAGCGGCCACCTCGGACGCCAGCCGGGCGAAAACGGCATGATCGCCCTGATCCAGCGCGTCACCCGGGCCGAGGTGCTCACCGGGGGTCGCAGCCTCGGGGCGATCGGCCCCGGCATCCTGGCCCTGATCGGGGTGCGGCGCGGGGACGACCGGGCCGCCGCAGACCGGCTGCTCGAGCGCCTGCTCGGCTACCGCATCTTCGCGGATGCCGCCGGGCGCATGAACCGCTCGCTGCGCGAGCACGGCGGGGGGCTGCTGCTGGTGCCGCAGTTCACCCTGGCGGCCGATACGAAAAAAGGCACCCGCGCGGGCTTCAGCACCGCCGCATCGCCGCAGGCGGCGCGTGAGCTGTTCGAGCACCTGCTGCGCGAAGCCCAGTCCCGGCATGCGCCGGTGGCGAGCGGGGCATTCGGGGCGGACATGCAGGTGGCGCTGGTCAATGATGGGCCGGTGACCTTCTGGCTGGAGAGCTGAAGCCCGGGCGCATTGCGGTTTACACCGATCCGGGTACGCAGAAACTTTCTCGGCCGGTGTGCGCCAATTGGCCTATGATGAGCCGTCGATCGTTCCTTTTTCTTATTCGCGTAAGCGGAGTCCAGAGCTTATGGATTTCGATTTCAAAACCCTGCTCGTCATCCTGGTCGTCGTACTGCTGATCTTCGGCGGCAAGAAGCTGCGCACGATCGGCGACGACCTCGGCCATGCGGTGCGGGGTTTCAAGAAGGCGATGAACGAGGGTGACAAGGAAGGGTCCGCCTCGAGCGCCGAAACCCGGCAGATCCGCTCCGACGGGTCCGACGCCGAATTCCCCGAATCGCTGAAGGGCAACGCCCAGGCCTCCAAGGGCGGCCGCAACACCTGAGGCCCGTGGCGCATTAGGGGTCCGGACGGCTCGGCTGCGGCCAGCGCCCTCCCGCTCTGCGCCCGAGGCATGCGCTGAGAGGCCATGTTCGACTTCGGTTTTTCCGAAATCCTCGTCATTCTGGTCCTGGCCCTGATCGTGCTGGGTCCGGAGAAACTGCCCGGCGTCGTGCGCCGCGTCGGACGCTGGGTCGGCCGGGCGCGCGCCATGGCGCGGCAGTTCCAGGATCAGCTGGAAGAAGAACTGGATTTCGACGAGCGGCGCCGCGCGGCGCCCGCTGAGCCGCAGGACGTCGATCCGGCCGCGCACGCCGAGGCGGCCTATCCGGACTTCACCTCGCCCGCCGCCGCGGTGGAGCCGGTCGCAGCGGCCGAGCCGCCGACCGCTGCGCCCTCGCCGCAGCCGGCGCCCCCGCCTCCCGACCCCGTGCATCCCCATGAGCCCCGAGCCTGACAGTCTGGCCGAGGGCACGCTGATCTCGCATCTGCTCGAGCTGCGCGAGCGGTTGATCCGTGCCCTGGTGGCCATCGGCATCCTGTTCGTGCCGTGCGCGCTGTACGCCAATCAGCTGTTCACCTGGCTCGCCGAGCCGCTGCTGAAGATGCTGCCGAAGGGCTCGAGCCTGATCGCCACGGGCGTGGCGGCGCCGTTCACCACGCCGTTCAAGCTCGCCTTCTTCGTCGCGCTGTTCGGCGCCATGCCCTATGTGCTGTACCAGGTGTGGGCGTTCATCGCTCCGGGCCTGTACCGGCACGAGAAGCGCTTTGCGCTGCCGCTGCTCGTCTCCTCGATCGTGCTGTTCTATACCGGCATGACGTTCGCGTACTTCGCGGTGTTCCCGGCGATCTTCCATTTCTTCGCCGCGACCACGCCGAAGGGCGTGGCGATGATGACCGACATCTCGCAGTACCTGGATTTCGTGCTGGTCCTGTTCTTCGCGTTCGGGGCCGCGTTCGAAGTACCGGTGGCCGTGGTGCTGCTGGTGGTGATGAACCTGGTGAGCGTGCAGAAACTGCGCGCGATCCGCGGCTACGTGCTGCTTGGCGTATTCATCGTCGCCGCGTTCATCACTCCGCCCGATGCCGTCTCGCAGTCCATCATGGCCGTGCCGATGTACCTGCTGTACGAAGCCGGAGTCATCATGGCGCGCATCCTGGTGCGTCCGGCGCCAACGGCGGCCGGGGAGGAGCCGAGCACGACGTCGTGAGCGCCGCGACCGCACGATCAGGCGCACAACAAGAACACCAGGCGGGGGATGATGAGTACAGCTGACATCGACACGCGCAGCGACAGCGCGATGGGCGGACCGACGTTGTTCGGCCATCCGCGCGGACTGGCGACCCTGTTCTTCACCGAGATGTGGGAGCGGTTCACCTACTACGGCATCCAGTCCATCCTGATTCTGTTCATGGTCGCCGCGAGCGGCCGCGGCGGCCTCGCCTTCAGCGACCGCAATGCCAGTGCCATCGTCGGGCTGTATTTCGGCGGCACCTACCTGCTCTCGCTGCTCGGCGGCTGGATTGCCGACCGGCTGGTCGGCGGGCAGCTCGCGGTGCTCGGCGGCGGCATCCTCATCACGATCGGCAATGCGCTGCTCGCCGCCGGCAGCCGGCGGGCGTTCTTCCTCGGTCTGGTCTTCAACGTGCTCGGCGTCGGGCTGCTCAAGCCCAACGTCAGCGCCACCGTCGGGGAGCTGTACCCGGAGGGCGGCTCGCGCCGCGACGCCGGCTTCTCGATCTTCTACATGGGCATCAACCTCGGCTCACTGCTCGGCCCGCTGCTGGTGCCGATCGTGGCGCGCGACGTCGGCTGGCACGCCGGCTTCGCGCTGCCGGCCGTGGGCATGCTGTTCGGTGTGGTGCAGTTCCTCGCCACGCGCCGCTACCTCGGGGACAGCGGCCGGGCGCCAGCGGTCACGCAGCGGCGCTCCTGGCTCGCGCTCGCCGGCTTCGGCGCGCTGATCGTGGTGCTCACGACCGTGACGCTCGGCGGCTGGGTGCGCTTCGATCCCGTGGCGCTCTCGGCCGGGATCTCGTGGGTGGTGGCGGTGCTGATGGCGCTGTACCTGCTCTACATGGCGCTCTTTGCCGGTCTGTCTGGCGTGGAGCGGCGGCGCGTGTTCGCCATGCTGGTGCTGTTCGGCGCATCCACCGTGTTCTGGATGGGCTACATGCAGATGTTCGCCTCGTTCAACCTCTTCGCCCAGCAGTACACCGACCGGTACCTGTTCGGCTGGAAGATGCCGGCCGGCGACATGCAGATCATCGACCCGGTGTTCGTCATCGCGCTCGCCCCGGTGTTCGCGGCGCTGTGGGTCCGGCTCGGGCGGCGCGGGCGCGACTTGTCCTCGCCGGCGAAGTTCGCCTGGGGGCTGTTGCTGCTCGGCGCGGGGTTCTGGGTGATGTACGTCGCCGCGCTGCGCGTGCTGCACGGGCAGCAGGTGTCCCCGCTGTGGCTGACGGCGACGTACTTTCTCGACGCCTGCGGGGAGCTGTGCCTCTCGCCGGTCGGACTGTCCTCGACCACCAAGCTCGCGCCGCGGCGCTTCGCCGGTCAGACCATGGGCCTGTGGTTTCTGACGCTCGCACTGGGCAGCATTCTCGCCGGACTGCTCTCCAGTGACTTCAACGCCGCGCACCCGAGTACGCTGCCGGCGCTGTTCCTGAAGCTGTTCTGGTGGGGCGTGATCGGCGGAGTGCTGATGCTGCTCGCGACGCCGACGGTCAAGCGCCTGATGTCGGGCGTGCAGTAGCGGGCGCGGCAGGAGCGCGGCCACGATGCGACTGATCCGCAAGTTCACCGGGCTCACCGCGGCGCAGCGGCACGCCTACTTCGCCGCGCTCGGCGGGTGGACGCTCGATGCGTTCGATTTCTTCATCTTCATCGTCTCGCTGCACGCGATCGGCACGGACTTCCATGTCAATCTCACCGCGGTGAGCTTCGGCATCACGCTGACGCTCGCGATGCGCCCGGTGGGCGCGCTGCTGTTCGGGGCGCTGGCGGAGAAGTACGGCCGCCGGCCCATCCTGATCGCCAACGTGCTCTCCTATGCGCTGATCGAGCTCGCCTCGGCGTTCGCACCGGATCTCACCGTGCTGCTGGTGCTGCGCGCAGCCTTCGGCCTCGCCATGGGCGGGGAGTGGGGCGTCGGTGCGGCACTCGCGTTCGAGACGCTGCCGGCCGAGGGTCGCGGGTTCTTCTCCGGGCTGCTGCAGGAGGGCTACGTGCTCGGCTTCCTGCTCGCCGCGCTGGTCTCGCGGCTGTTTTTCGCCACCGTCGGCTGGCGCGGCCTGTTCGTCATCGGCGCGCTGCCGGCGCTGCTCGTGCTCTACATTCGCCGCGGGGTCGCAGAGTCCCCCGCCTGGCTCGAGGGCCGGCACCGACGCCGCGCGTCGCTGCGCGACCTGGGGCGCATCGTCGCGGCCAACGCGCCGGCGCTGCTGTACATGATCGGGCTGATGGCGCTGTTCAACGCCTTCTCACACGGTTCGCAGGATCTGTACAAGCCGTTCCTGCTGCAGCGCTACGGCCTCGGCGGGGCGCAGGCCGACGACGTGCTGATGCTGATGAACGTCGGGGCGCTGTTCGGCGGCATGCTCTTCGGGGCGCTCTCGGAGCGGATCGGCCGGCGCAAGGCCATCGCCTGCGCGGCGCTGCTCGCGCTGCCGGTCATCCCGCTGTGGACGTACGCGCCGACCGTCCCGCTCGCGGCACTCGGGGCGTTCCTGATGCAGTTCATGGTGCAGGGCGCCTGGGGCATCGTGCCGGCGCACCTCAACGAGCTGTCCCCGCCCGGCGTGCGGGCGGTGCTGCCGGCCTTCGCCTACCAGTTCGGCAATTTCGCGATGGCGCTGCTCGCGCCTCTGCAGTCGAGCATCGCCGCTCACCACGGGCACGATCTGGGCACCGTGCTCGCCTGGACGATCGGCCTCGTGGCCGTGACGCTCAGCGCCGCGACGCTGCTCGGCCGCGAGGCCAAGAGCGCCGCATTCCTCGGCGCGACCGGCGAGCGCTGAGCGGGACGGCGCCACGCCGTCCCGCTCAGCAGCGCTCAGTCGGCGGGTTTGACGAACTTCAGCGCGTAGTCATCGGCATAGCCGATCGCCGCATAGCGCCGGCGCGCCGCGGCCGAATGGTCCGCGAGGGTCGGCGGCAGGAAGAACACCGGGATGTCGCGCGGGTCCTTGGGATTGGCGAGGATCTCGGAGGTTCCGGCGAGCCGCAGGCCGGCCGCCTCCGCCTCGTGGATCACGAACGCCTGCGGCAGACGCGCCAGCGGAAAGCACTTCTCGAGCGGCGTGCCGGGAGCACACCGATGTCCGACGATGCCGAGCACTCCGCCGGGCTTCAGCACGTGATAGGCGCTGCGCAGGAAGGCCTCGAGGAACAGCGGTGTCACCTCGTGATGCACGTTCTCGAACATCAGGTCGTGCATGTTGTTGAACGTGACCACCATGTCGGCCGAGTCCGGTGCGCCGAGGTGCAGGTAGCCGGGCAGCTCGAACGGTTCACGCCGCACGTTGCCGTAGACCGCAGGGTCGGCGGCGAGCTTGTGCTCAAACGCCAGCGCCGAGCGGTGCGCCCAGCCGCTGGTGCCCGCCACCGGCGAGGTCGCCTCGATCAGCTGGCCCTGCGCGTGCAGGAACGGGGCGAGGATCTCCGTATACCAGCCGCCGCCGGGCAGGACTTCGATGACGCGCATGTTCGGGCGGATCCCGAAGAACTCCAGGGTCTTCAGCGGGTGGCGGTACGGGTCGCGCTGTTTGAACGCCGGCGTGCGCTGCGGACCGTTGATGGCCGCTTCGAGGGCACGCTGCACGGCAGGAGGCGTGGAAGCGTAGGCGGCCGGCGCCAACGCGGTGAGGGCGACGGCGGCCCACAGCAGCAGCCGGGCGGGAGCGAAAGCGAAGCGGTGCGGAGCGATCGGAGCGGGTACGCGCATGGAACGGTCTCCGGAAAGTAAGGGCGGCCACAATAGCGCGGCGCCGCGCGCCGACCAAGTCCGCCGGTCAGTGCGCGCGCTGCAGCAGCGGGCGCAGGTAGGGCCAGACATTGTCGAGCACCAGCGGTTCGCCGCGCGCGTTGGGATGCAGTCCGTCGGATTGCATCAGGCCCGGCGCGAGCGCCACGTGCGCGAGCAGAAACGGCACGAGCGGCACGTGAAAACGCCGCGCCAGCTGTGGGTACAGCGCCGCGATCTGGTGGGTGTAGCGCGGACCGTAGTTCGGCGGAATGAGGATGCCGAGCAGCAGCACCCGCGCGTGTGCGGCGCGGGTCAGGCGTACCATGGCGGCGAGGTTGTGCGCCGCGAGCGTCACCGGCAGGCCGCGCAGCCCATCGTTGGCGCCGAGCTCGAGGATGACGATGGCCGGATGGCACGCGCGCAGTTCGTGCGGCAGGCGCGCCAGTCCGCCCGTGGTGGTCTCGCCACTGACGCTGGCGTTGACGATGCGGTATCGGTACCCTTCCGTGCGCAGGCGCCGCCCCAGCAGCGCCACCCATCCCTGGTCCGGACGCAATCCGTGCGCGGCGCTCAGACTGTCGCCGAACACGAGGATGGTGCGCACGGAGGCCCGGGCGGGCGAGAGGACTGCGAGCAGTGCGATGCCCACCACGACAGTGAGCCCCGACGGCCTGATGCGGGAGTGCGTTCTCAAAGCCGAGCACCTCACGAAAACGGTCGACGGTCCGGCCGGACCGCTCACTATTGTGCACGAGGTGTCCCTCGAGGTCGCCGCGGGCGAGACGCTGGCGGTGACCGGCCCTTCGGGGGCGGGCAAATCGACGCTGCTCGCGCTGCTGGCCGGCCTCGATCTGCCGAGCAGCGGCCGGGTGCTGCTCGCCGGGGAGGACTTGAGCGCACTCGATGAGGATGGCCGCGCGCGGGTGCGCGCGCGCCACGTCGGGTTCGTCTTTCAGGCGTTTCATCTGGTCCCGGCGTTGACGGCGCTCGAGAACGTCGCTCTGCCGCTCGAGTTGACGCGCCAGCGCGGCGCCCGCGCCACGGCGCTCGCGGCCCTCGAGCACATGGGTCTGGCGCCCCGCGCGGCCCACTACCCCCGGCAGCTCTCCGGGGGCGAGCAGCAGCGCGTGGCCCTGGCCAGGGCGTTCGTGGCGCGGCCCGAGGTGCTGTTTGCCGACGAGCCGACCGGGAATCTCGACAGTCTGACCGGAGCCAACATCATCGAGCGGCTGTTCGGATTGAACCGCGAGGCGGGCACCACGCTCGTGCTCGTGACCCATGACCCGCAGCTCGCCGCGCGCTGCGCGCGCACGGTGTGCATGGACGCCGGCCGGATGCTCTGATGATGCGCACGGTGCGCTTCGCGCTGCGCATGCTCGGCCGCGAGTGGCGCTCCGGCGAGCTCGGCATACTGCTGCTGGCGCTGACGGTCGCCGTCGGAGCGCTCACCGGCGTCGGCTTTCTGGTCAGCCGGATCCGCGCGGCGGTCACGCTGCAGGCCTCATCGGTGCTGGCGGCGGACCTGCGGGTGGACTCGGCACAGCCGATCGCCCCGGCGGTGTTCGCGGCAGCCGAGCGTGACGGTCTGCGCAGCGCGCGCAGCATCGGCATGCTGAGCGTGGTGTTCGCCGGGCAGCGCAGCCAGCTGACCGATCTGTATGCGGTCACCGACGGCTATCCGCTGCGCGGTGAGATCCTCACCGCCACCGCGCCGTTTGCGCCGGGAACCGCGGCGCGCGGCATTCCGCCGAGTGGCGTCGTGTGGGCCGATTCGCGGCTGCTCACCTCGCTCGGGGCGCGTCCCGGCGCTCGCCTGACGATCGGCGCGGCCACCTTCACCATCGGCCGGGTGTTGATTTCGCGGCCGGACCAGGCCGGCACCTTCTCCGGACTGGTGCCGAGCCTGCTGATGAACGCCCAGGACCTCGCCCGCACGCAGCTGATCGAACCGGGCAGCCGCGTGCACTACAGCGCACTGTTCGCCGGCAGCGCGCGGCGCGTCGCGGCGCTGCGCGCCTGGTTGGGCACGCATCTGCGCGCCGGGGAGCGGCTGCGGACCATCGCCGAGGCCAGCCGGCAGATCCACAGCGCCATGCAGCGCTCGGAGCGGTTTCTCAATCTGGCGAGTCTCACCGCGGTGCTGCTGTGTGCCGCCGCCGTCGCCCTGGCCGCGCGCCGCTACGTGGCCCGCCATCTGGACAGCGTAGCGCTGCTGAAGACCCTCGGCGCGACGCGACCGTTCATCCTCGGCATGACGCTGGCGCAGCTGCTCGCGATCGCGCTGCTCACGGGCGCCGCCGGCGACGCGCTCGGTGAGCTGACGCAGCTGTGGCTGGTGCATGCCCTGCGCGGGCTGCTCGCCGCGCGCGCACTGCCGGCGCCCGGCCTCGCACCGGCCGGCATCGGTGTGCTGTTGGCGTTCGCGCTGCTGGTTGGATTCGCGCTGCCGCCGCTGCTGCAGCTGACGCGCACGCCGGCGCTGCGGGTTCTGCGGCGCGACCTGGATCCGCCGCGCCCGGGCGTGTGGCTCGCCTTCGGCCCGGCCGCGGCACTGCTGGTCCTGCTGATCCGCTGGGTGATGGGACCCGGACGACCGTTCGTGATGCTGGCGTTGGGATTGGCCGCGTTCGTTCTCGCGCTGCTCGGCGCGGCGTTGCTGTTGGTGGCGCTTGCGAACCGCCTGCGCGGCCGGGTCGGCGTTGCCTGGCGCTACGGAATCGCCAACCTCGCTCGCCGCCGCATGGACAGCGTCGTGCAGATCGTAGCGTTCGGCACGGGCATCATGGCGCTCTCGCTGCTGGGCATCATCCGCTCCGACCTCACCGGCGGCTGGCGCCGCACGCTGCCGGCGGACCTGCCCAATTATTTCTTCATCAACATTCCGGCGGAGCGCCGCACGGCATTCGCCGCTGCGCTCAAGAAGCTCGGGGCGCAGCCGCAACGCATGCTGCCGCTGCTGCGTGGCCGGCTGCGCGCGATCGATGGCAGGCCCGTCGAGTCGATCCATTTCGCCAACCCGCGGGCCCGACATTTCGCGCTGCGCGAGCAGAATTTCACCGCCTCCGCGCTGCTCGGCGACGGCAACCGTGTCATTGCCGGGCGCTGGTGGAGCGCCGATGAGACCGGTCAGCCGCTGGTGTCGGTGGCCAGTGAGTACATGCGGTGGCTGGATCTGCGACTCGGCGAGCCGCTGACCTTCGAGGTCGGTGGCAACACCCTCACCGTGCGCATCGCCAGCGTGCGCCACGTGCGCTGGGACAGCTTCAAGCCGAATTTCTTTCTCGTCTTCGCCCCGGGCCTGTTGCGCAAGGAGACCGGCACCTACGTCACCAGCGCCTATCTGAGGGCGCCGCAGGCGCGCGACCTGGCGGCGCTCGCGCGGCGCTTCCCGAGCGTGTCGATTTTCGACATCGACGCGTTGCTACAGGATGTGCGCTCCATGCTGACGAAGGCCATTCTCGCGGTCGAGAGCGTGTTTCTGTTCACGCTGTGCGCCGGACTGATCGTGCTGCTCGCCGCGGTGCACTCGAGCCGCGAGCAGCGCCGCTTCGAGAGCGCGATGCTGCGCACCCTCGGGGCGAGCCGCGCGACGGTGGCGCAGGGGATCTGGGCGGAGTTCGCCGCGCTCGGTGCACTGTCGGGTCTGATCGGAGCGGGCGGCGCCAGCGCCGGCGCGTGGTACCTGACCCGAGACGTGCTCCATCTGCCCTACGTGTTCGATCCCCTCGCAGGAATCGCGGCGCTCTTCGGCGGCACACTGCTGGTGGCAATGAGCGGGTGGCTCGCGACCCGTTCGGTGCTGCGCCAGCCGCCGCTCACGGTGCTGCGCGAGGGAGCCGACTAAGGCCGCGCACGCCCGAGTGCGCGCTGCAGCGCCGCGGTGAGCGGTTTGAGGAAATACCCGGCCGCAGGCGTCAGCTGCGGCTCGATGCCGCGGCGGCGCAGGGACGCGGCAGTGACCGGCCCGATGGCGGCCACCAGGGTGTGACGCAGCGCCTCGCGCACCGCCTCCTCGCCCGCGATGCCGACCAGCCGTTCGAGTTGGGCGGAGCTCGTGAAGGCGATGGCGTCGATCTGCCCGGTGCGCACCTGCGCCAGCAGCGCACGCACCGCCTGTTCATCCGCACCATCGGCATAGACGTAGGGCGCGACTGTCGCGACGGCGGCGCCGGCGGCCTGCAGGCCCTCGATCAGCGGCCGGTTCGGCTCGCTGCCGTAGAGCTGCACCCCGATGCGCCAGCCGGTGAGCGCGCGGCCCGCGAGCGCATCGATCACCCCGCGGCTGGTCGGCTCGGCCGCCGCCAGATCGGCGGTGAGACCCCACTGGCGCAGGACCTGGGCCGGCTTCGGGCCACGCGTGATCTTGTATGTGCGCGCCAGGGCGGCGAGGAACTCCGGGCGCAGTGCCGGCTCGTGCCGCTCGATGGCCCCGAGCAGCCGGCGCAGGCCTTCCCCGGTGAGCAGGATCACCGCATCGAACTGACCGCCGGCGAGCGCGCGACACCAGGCGAGGACCGGGGCCGGATCGGGCGCATCGCGGATGGCGAGCATCGGGCAGCGGATGACGCGGGCACCCCGCCGCTCGAGCAGCGCCGCGAAGAGCTCCAGTTCCCGCGCTTCGGGAAGGGCGACGGTGCGTCCGGCAAGCGATGCGGGGATCATCGGCCCATGCTACCTGCGCCGCGCCCTGCCTGCCTGCGGCCAAGGCCATGCTTGTGACCCCGCTGCCGCTTGACGCGGAGCGCAATTGCCTTTCGAATGGTGACGTGCGCGCCCAGAGTGCGGCCCGCAGCGTCGGGGCGTGTTCGCCGCCGACTCGCCCGATTTCAAGGAAATGCACGTGTCCAGAGGTTTGACCCCGTACGGTCCGTCCGCGTGGACGGATGAGATCCGCAGCGCACCGCTCATCACGCCGTCCGCGCCGGGGTCGGGCATTTAGCCGCAGCGACGTGACGGCCGTCTGCACACACACTGGCGCGGGGACGCGATGAAGGCCCGGCGCACGCTGCTCTGGGCCCTGGCGCTCGATGCGCTCATCGCCATCGCCGTGGTGACCTGGCTGCACTATTCCTACGTGCACCGGGCACAGCGCCGCGCGCTCGTCGCCACGGTGCAACAACTCGGCGCCGACGCGGACGTGTTCGCCGACGCTGCGACCCGGGCGGCGCTCGCGGCGACGCGCGGAGCGGTCGCCGCGACGCGTCCGGACACCCAGGGGATGCAGCTGATGCCGAGCGCGTCCCGCTCGGCGGTCAGTGGCCCGGAGTGTCCGACGGCCGACCCGGCGCTGCCCGTGCCGCGCCATCCGACTGCCCCGCTGTCGCGCGCCTGCGTCCGCCGCCTCGCGCGCCACCCCAAGCGCATGTTTCGGGACATCGAGCGGCGCACGTTCGATTATTTCTGGACGACGGCCGACCCGGTGACCGGCTTGACGCCCGACCGCTGGCCCTCGCCGCACGGTCCGGCGAGCATCTCGGCGGTCGGTTTCGCCCTGACGGCCGACGTGATCGGCGCCTACCGCGGTTACGTCACCCGGCACGCTGCGGCCAAACGGGTCCGCAAGGTGCTGTCATTTCTGCTGCACCTGCCGCAGGGCCCGGGAGCGCACGGCTACGCCGGCTACCACGGCTTCTTCTATCACTTCCTCGACATGCACACGGGCCTGCGCTTCGGCCACAGTGAGCTCTCGACCATCGATACCGCGCTGCTCATGGCCGGGGTGCTGACGGCCGGGGAATATTTCGACCACGACACCCCGACGGAGGAGCAGGTGCGCTCGCTCGCCAATCGCCTGTACCGGCGCGTCGACTGGAGCTGGTCGGCACCCGGCGGGAACGCCCTGGTGAGCATGGCGTGGATGCCCCGCACGGGGTTCTCCAAGCTGCGCTGGCATGGCTACAACGAGGCGTCGATCCTCTACATCCTGGGCCTCGGCTCCCCGACGCACCCGCTCGGTCACAACGCCTGGAGCGCCTGGACCGCAACCGACCACCACGACCTGCGGCGGGTCGGCGGGCTGACGTTGTTGTCCTTCGGACCGCAGTTCGGCTATCAGTACACGGCCGTGTGGGTCGATCTGCGCGGCATCGCCGACCCGTTCATGCGGGCACAGGGTGAGACGTACTTCCTGAACGGTGTGATCGCGACGCTCGTACAGCGCCGGTACGCCATCATCAATCCGCATGGCTGGGCAGGCTACGGGGCGAACATCTGGGGACTGACGGCGTGTGACGGACCGGGTTACGTCCGGGCGCGCTATGACGGACGGATCCGGCAGTTTTACGGCTACGTGGCGCGCGGCATCAGCAAGCACAGCGTCGATGACGGCACGCTGGCGCCAACCGCGGTCATCGGCTCGCTGATGTTCGTCCCGCGCTACGTGACCGAAGCCACCCAGGCGCTGCTGCGCCGCTACGGCGACATGATCTACACCCGGTACGGCTTTCTCGATTCCTTCAATCCGAGCTTCCTCGATGCGCGCCTGGCGAGCACCGGGCACGTGGTCCGGGGTCGCGGCTGGGTCGACGACGCTTTCCTCGGCATCGATCAGGGCCCGATCATCGCCATGATCGAAAACGAACGCAGCCGGCTGATCTGGCGCCTGATGCGCCACAACTCCTACATCCGCGTCGGTCTGCAGCGCGCGGACTTCACGGGCGGGTGGCTCAGCGCCGCGCAGGCACGCGATGCGCTCAGCCTGAAGAAGAACCGGGCGCTGCGTGTCCTCGGCGGCAAAGGGCGCGCCCTGAGCGGCCCGCACCCAAAGAAACGCGCGCTGCGCGTGCTCGGCAAAATGGCCCGCACCCGGCCCTGAGGTGCGCACGCGGCGCTCGCCGCGTCCGCTCAGTGCGGGGCGGACCGCACGCCGAGAATCAGATCGGCGGCCTTCTCCGCGATCATGATGACCGGCGCGTTGGTATTGCCACTCACCAGCGTCGGCATGATCGAGGCATCCACCACGCGCACCCCCTCCAGCCCGCGGACCTTGAGCTGCGGATCGACTACGGCCTCGGCGTCCGTGCCCATTCTGCAGGTGCCGACCGGGTGATATTCCGTCTCGGCGGCGGCGCGGATGAAGCGTTCGAGATCGGCATCGCTGCGCTGCGCGCTGCCGGGAAACACCTCCTCACCGAGGTCTGCGCGCAGGGGCGCCTGCGCGTAGATGTCGCGCGCCCGCCGGATGCCGGCGATGAGCGGGGCCAGATCGGACGGATCGGTGAGATAGCCGGGGTCGATGCGCGCAGCCTGGGTCGGCTGCGCCGAAGCGAGGCGGATCGAGCCGCGGCTGCCCGGACGCAAATAACACACGTGCAGCGTCATGCCGTAGCCCGGCATTCTGCGCCGTCCGTGATCGACGACGTACGCCGGGATGAAGTGCATCTGCACGTCGGGCGTCGGGGCCTGCGCCGAGCTGCGCAGGAAAGCGCCGGCCTCAGCGACGTTGCTCACGCCCGGACCATCGTGAAACAGCGCGTAACGCAGCGCCGTACGCAGCGCTCCGAAGCCTCGGGCCCGGGCATCGAGCGTCACCGGCCGCTTGCACGCGTGAATGACGTGCACATCGAGATGATCCTGCAGGTTGCGCCCGACGCCCGGCAGGTCGTGGCGCACCTCAAGACCGTGCGCGCGCAGTTCGTCGGCCGGACCGATCCCCGAGAGCAACAGCAGGTGCGGAGAGTTGATCGCACCGCCGGCGAGCAGAACTTCGCGCTGCGCGCGGACCTCGGTACGGATACCGCCGCGCAGATACTCGATCCCGATGGCGCGGCGCCCCTCGAACAGCACTCGCAGCGCCAGCGCGCCGGTGAGCACCGTCAGGTTGGCGCGGCGGGCGATGGGGTGCAGATAGGCATCGGCAGCACTGCAGCGCCGGCCCGCCTTCTGAGTGACTTGATAGAGCCCGGCGCCCTCCTGGTCGCGGCCGTTGAAGTCCGGGTTCGCAGCAAGGCCGGCCGCTTCGGCCGCGGCCACGAACTGGTGGGTGAGCGGGTTGGTGTAGCGGCGTGCGCTGACGTTCAGGGGACCGCCGCGGCCGTGCCACTCGTCCTCGAAGGACTCGTTGTGTTCGGCACGGCGGAAGTACGGCAGCACCGCATCGAATCCCCAGCCGGGGTTGCCGAGACGGCACCAGTGATCGTAATCGGTGCGCTGGCCGCGAATGTAGACCATGGCGTTGATCGAACTGGATCCGCCGAGCGTCTTGCCGCGCGGCCAGAACAGCCGGCGGCCGGCGAGCGCCCCCTGCGGTTCGGTCTCGTACAACCAGTTGACCGCCGGCGTGGTGAGCCGCGCGATGCCCGCCGGCATGTGAATCAGAAACGACGTGTCGCGGCCGCCGGCTTCCAGCACCAGGACGCGCAGCGCCGGATCGGCGCTCAGCCGGTTCGCGAGCACACAGCCGGCCGATCCGGCGCCGACGATGATGTAGTCGTACGGGGCGGTCATGCTGTGGGGCGCGCCGCTGCGCTCGGGCGCCAGGGCCACGGGTGTTTGCGCTCGCCGCGGACCGCCACGGACGCGCGGCCGCAGTGCGGCTGGGCCGGCCTGCGCCGGCCGAACGGACTCGGCGCGACACCGGCGGCGACGGGTGCGGCGCGCTTGCGCTCGGCAGAGGTGCGCAACACCTGGTTCGGCAGTGGGCTCATGGACGGGCCTCGCAGGCAGCGGCCGGTCGCTTCGCCGGACACCGCCTCGGCATCATACTGCCGCGCGGCCCCACCGCGGTACCGCAAGCTGCGGGGATTTCAGGGGATTTCGGGATGCGCGCGGTGGCGTCTGAGAAATGTCAGCACCACCGGCACCATCGACACCCCGATGATCAGGAGGGTCACCAGGCCGAAGTTGCGCTTCACCAGCGGAACGTTGCCGAAGAAGTACCCGCCCCAGAGAAAGAGCGAGACCCAGGCGAGTCCGCCGAGGGAGTTGTAGCCCTGGAAGCGTCCGTAGGGCATGCGGCCGACGCCGGCCACGAACGGCATGCAGGTGCGGATGATCGGAATGAAGCGCGAGAGCGCGATGGCCCGGCCGCCGTGGCGCAGGAAGAACGCCTCGGTGCGGCGCAGATAATCGACCTTCAGCAGCCGGTAGCGGCCGCTGAAAGCCGGCGGGCCGATCAGGCGCCCGGCGGTGTAATTGACCGTATTGCCGAGGATGGCCGCGACGGTGAGCACCAGAGTCGCGAGCGGTGCGCTCAGCGTGCCGCTGGCATCGACGGCGGCGACGGCGCCGATCCCGAACAGCAGCGAATCACCGGGCAGGAAGGGCGTCACCACCAATCCGGTCTCGGCAAAGATGACCGCGAACAGGATCGCGTAGGTCCAGGCGCCGACCTGCACGAGCAGGGTCGTGAGGTGGCGGTCCAGGTGCAGAACGAAGTCGATGAGCCAGTGCAGCATGGTCACAGTCTAGCGGGCATGATGCTCGAGCCACAGCCGCGGATCGATCGGACGGGTCCCCAGGCGGATCCCGAAGTACAGCTCCGGGCGGCTCGCCCCGCCGCTGTCCCCGGCGGCGGCGATCAGCTGCCCGGCGGCGACCTGCTCCCCGACACGGGCATAGAGGCGGTCATTGTGCCCGTACAGGCTCATGTAGCCGCCGCCGTGGTCCACGATGATGAGCAGTCCGAGCCCGGCGAGCCAGTCGGCGAACACCACCCGCCCCGGCGCCACCGCGTGCACGGGCGCATCGAGCCGCGTGGCAATGAGGTCCCCATCCCAGCGCAGGCCCCCGGCGCGCGGCTGGCCGAAGCGCGCGATCAGCTGCCCGGCGACCGGCCAGGGCAGGTGGCCGCGCAGGCGCGTGAAGCGCTGCGGCCGCTCGGCGGGCAGCCGTGCCTCGGCGCGGCGCAGCGCCGCGAGCAGCACGAGCAGGCCATGCTGTTGGCGGCGCAGACGCGCCAGGCGCTGCGTGCCGGTGCGGGTGCGCGCGGCGATGCGCGCCAGCACCTGGCGGCGCTCGCTCGTGGCGTGCTCGAGCGTCTGGACCTGCGCATTGCGCTGCTGCTCCAGGCTGCGCAGCTGCGTGTCGGCCGTGCGCAGCTCGGCACTGAGCTGCGCGATCCCCTTCAGGTCCGCCTCGATCGCAGCGATGTCCGCGGCGCGCTGGCGGCCGACATAGCTGTAATACGCGAACATCCGCTGCATCCGGCTCGGATCGCCCTGATTGAGCAGCAGTTTCAGCGGCCCCTGCCGCCCGATCAGGTAGGCCGAGCGCAGCTCGGCGGCCAGAACCTGCTGCGCCTGCGCGAGATCCGCCTGGCGCGTGCGGCGGCGCGCCGCCAGGCGCGCGCGCCGGGCGGCGAGGGCGGCGCGCTGGCGGCGCAGGGCGGCGAGCGCGGCCCGGGCCGCTCCGGCGGACTGTTCGGTGCTGCGCAGCGCCGCGGTCAGGCGGCTCTGCTCGAGGCGGGACTGCTCGACCTGGCGCGCGATGCGGTCAATCTGGACCTGCACGGCGTTCAGGCGGGCCTGCGCCCGGTGTGCGGCGATCTGCGGGGGCACGCGGGCCTGGCCGGGCCGCGGCAGGGCCAGCACCAGCGCCAGCGCCAGCGCCACCATGAACAGGGCCGCAGGGGGCCGCCGTGCGCTTCGGGTCATGCCGGATTGCATAGGGGCGCTATAATGCGCGACCTTTTGGCAGGCGATACGATCTTCTGGCACCCCTGTGTTTACGGCTCATCTGTCTCAATACTTCCACCTCCACCCCTGGCTGGTCGCAGGCACCGCCGCGGTGGCGATGCTCGCGGTCCTGATTGAGATACGCGCGCGCAGCGAGAGTTTCGCGTCGATCTCGGCCCAGGAGGCGATCCAACTGATGAACCGCGGTGCGCTCACCATCGACCTGCGGTCCGCCGAGCAGTTCGCGGCGGGCCACGTCGCGGGGGCCCGGCGCATGGACGGGGAACAGATCCTCAAGGCCGGGGACGTGCTGAAGAAGCACAAGCAGAAACCGGTCATCGTGTACTGTAACAGCGGCTCGCTGGCCGCTGCGGCGGTGCGCAAGCTGCGCGAACAGGGCTTCGCGCAGGCGGTGAATCTGCGCGGCGGCATCACGGCGTGGCGCACCGAGAATCTGCCCGTCGAGAAGGGCGCGGGAAGCCACGCATGAGCCCACCGAAGGTGCTGATGTACGCCACCAGCTGGTGTCCGTACTGCGCACGCGCCCGTCAGCTGCTCGAGCGCAAGGGCGTGACCTTCCAGGAAATCGACGTGGAGCAGTTCCCCGAGGCCCGCGCCGAGATGACCGCGCGCAGCCATCGGCATACGGTGCCGCAGATTTTCATTGGCGAGACGCACGTCGGCGGATGCGACGATCTCTATGCGCTCGAGGCCCGCGGCGGGCTCGACACACTTTTACAAAGCGGAGTCTGAATCATGGCGAATGAAGCGGCCGGCACCGTGCCGGCACCCGAAGAGACCAATGGCCCGGTGCTGCAGCTGCAGCACGTCTATCTGAAAGACTGCTCGTACGAGGCCCCGAATGGTCCGCGCGGCGACGGCAACTGGAACCCGCAGATCAACCTGGATCTGCAGACTGCGGTGACGGCGCTCGCGCCCGACGTGCAGGAAGTGGTGCTGACGGTCACCGTGTCGGCCAAGCAGGGCGAGGCCACGGCGTTCCTGGTCGAGGTGAAGCAGGCAGGGGTGTTCCTGCTGCGCAATCTGTCCGAGGAGGACACCAAGCGCGCCATCGGCGCGATCTGCCCCGGCGTGCTCTTCCCGTACGCCCGTGCCGAGGTGTCGCACCTGATCACCCAGGGTGGCTTCCCGCAACTGCTGCTCCCGCCGGTGAACTTCGACGCGCTGTACGCGGCGAACCAGAACCCGCAGGGGATGCCGGCCAACCAGCAGGCCAACTGAGGCCCCCGCCCGCGCCCGATCATGAACGCCGCATCCGGTGACCACCGGCCGGTGGCCGTGCTGGGCGCGGGGTCCTGGGGGACCGCGCTGGCGATTCAATTCGCCCGCAGCGGCCGCGCGACCCGGCTCTGGGGCCGGGACCGCGCGCAGCTCGCGCGCATGGCCGAGGCGCGCTGCAACGAACGCTACCTGCCGTCGGGTACATTTCCCGACGCGCTGTGCATCGAGGCTGATCTGGCCGCGGCAGTCGACGGTGCGGCGGATGTCCTGATTGCCGTCCCGAGCCACGCGCTGCGCGCGCTGCTGGTGGAGATCGCTGCGCTGCTCGCGCCCTCGACGCGGCTCGCCTGGGCCACCAAGGGCTTCGAGCTGCCGTCCGGACTGCTGCCGCACCAGGTGGCTCGCGAAGTGCTCGGCGCAGGCCGCTCCGTGGCGGTGCTGTCCGGTCCGACATTCGCCCGCGAGGTCGGCGCCGGGCTGCCGACCGCGATGACCATCGCCGCGGCCGATGCGGCCTTCGCGACCGCACTGGCGCAGGATCTGTCGGCGGACAACTTCCGCGCCTATACCTCCACCGACATCGTCGGCGTCGAGGTCGGCGGCGCAGTGAAGAATGTGCTCGCGGTGGGCGCTGGGTTGTCCGACGGGCTCGGGTTCGGCGCCAACACCCGCGTCGCGCTCATCACCCGCGGGCTGGCAGAGATGATGCGCCTGGGCGTTGCGCTCGGGGCGCAGCGCGAGACGTTCATGGGGCTGGCCGGACTCGGGGACCTGGTACTCACCTGCACCGACGATCAGTCGCGCAACCGGCGCTTCGGGCTGCGCCTGGCCGCCGGCAGCTCGCCGGCCGAGGCGCTGGCGGCGATCGGCCAGGTGGTGGAGGGATACCCGGCGGCGCGTGCGCTGCACGAGGTGGCGGCCCGCCACGGAGTCGAGATGCCGCTCAGCGAAAGCGTCTACCGCGTGCTCTATGAGGGCGTCGCGCCGCGCGAAGCGGTTCGTGAACTGATGCGCCGGCCGATCAAATCCGAGACCGAGTGAGCGGCGCCGGGGCGCCGGCTCACCCGTGCAGCCACAGAGCGCGCGCCGCGCCGACGAGTGCCCCGAGGAGCAGCACCACGATCGGGCCGCTGGAGAGCGCGAATCCCAGCGAGCGCGTCTTCGGGTCCTTCACGTAGGACACGAAGTAGACGATCCGCCCGATGAGGTACAGGCCGCCGAGCCCGGCCGCCGCGGCAGGGCTCAGGTCGCGCGCGAACAACCACAGCGCCGGAATCAACATCACCAGCAGTTCCAGGGTGTTCATCTGCACCCGGTAGTAGCGCTCGAAGAGCGCGTTGCCGGTGGTCGCGGGCGCCGCGACGCCGTAGGTCTCGCGCGCCTTGCCGACGGCGAGGGCGAAAGCAAAGAACTGCAGCAGAGCCAGCACGATCACCAGTTGCACGAGCGCCATCGGGGCCTCCACGGTCGGCCGCATGTGCGGCCGCGCGTATTGTGCCCGCTGACGCGCCGATGCGCCGCGTCTTAGCGTCGCGCACCGCCGTCTCCTGCAGGAGCGCCGCCGCGATGGCACAATGGCGGCCATGGAGAAGACCCGGGGCTACGCCCATCGGCTCGACCTGCGCACCGGCCTCACGCCGGTCTGGGCGGCGCTCACCGATTCGCGCCTGCTGGGGCAGTGGTGCTCACCGGGTGCGACCATCAGCGCGCGCCCCGGCGGTCTGTTCCGCGCCTGCGTCGACCGGGTCACGGAGCTCGAGGCCTGCATCGATGTGTTCATGCCCGGGCAGCGGCTGCGACTCATTTATCTGCCCTGCGCATCCCTGCCGCCGGCCGAGAGCGCGCTGGTCGATGACTTCATTCTCGAGCCGGCCCGCACCGGCACCATCCTGCGGCTGCTCGGATCGGGCGTCCCCGGCTCACCGGAGTGGGACATCCCCTATTTACGCCAGCGCACCGGCTGGCAGGCTGCGCTGGTGCGGCTGCGAGCGTTGCTCGATGCGGCCGACGCGGAGGCTCTGTGACGGCATTCGTGCTGCGCGCCGTGGTGAGCGCGCTCGGCCTGTGGTTGGCGACGCGGTGGGTGCCCGGCATCCGCATCGATGATGCGGGAACGCTGATTCTCGCCGGCGTCCTGCTCGGATTCGTCAACGCCATCGTTCGTCCGGTGGTGATTCTGCTGACGCTGCCGCTGACGCTCCTCACCCTGGGGGTGTTTCTGCTGGTGGTCAACACCGCCATGCTGGCGCTCGTCGCCTGGATGCTGCCGGGCTTTCATCTCGAGGGCGGGTTCTGGACCGCGTTCGAAGCGGCGCTGATCGTCTGGCTCGCCGGATGGCTGGCCTCCTGGCTGATCGGACCGAAGGGCCGCATCCAGATCCACATCCACCGGGAGTGAGATCGTGGCGGGCCGCGCGGGATGCGATAATGGCCGGTCACTCCGGCGCGCGCGCCGGGCTTCGGACCTGATATCGCAATGACCGACACATCGAGTTCTGCCGCCGAATCGCTGCACCTGAAGTTCTGCGGGCTGTCGCTGACCTCGCCCATCGTGCTGCTGTCCGGCTGCGTGGGCTTCGGCGAGGAATACACCCGCATCGAGGGCTTCTCCAATCGCGACGCCGGCGCCGTGGTGCTCAAGGGCACCACTCTTGCCGCCCGGCTGGGCAATCCGGCGCACCGGGTGTACGAGACCGCCGCCGGCATGCTCAATGCCATCGGGCTGCAGAACCCCGGCACCGCGCACGTCATCGAGCGCATCCTGCCGGAGCTGGACTTCAGCGAGACCCGCTTCATCGCCAACGTGTCCGGCTCGACGGTCGAGGAATACGCCGAAGTCACGCGCCTGTTCGACGACTCACCCATCGATGCGATCGAGATCAACATCTCGTGCCCGAACGTGAAGGAGGGTGGAGTGGCGTTCGGCAACTATCCGGACATGTCCGCGCAGGTGGTCGAGGCCTGCCGGCGCGTGACCGGCAAACCGCTCATCACCAAGCTCTCGCCCAACCAGACCGACATCCGCGAGAACGCGCGCCGCTGCATCGAGGCGGGCACGGACGGGCTCGCCGTGATCAACACCGTGATGGGGATGGCGATCGATGCGAACACGCGCCGACCGGTGATCGGCAATATCCAGGGCGGGCTGTCCGGGCCGGCGATCAAGCCGATCGCGCTGCTGAAGGTGCACCAGGTGTACGAGGTGGCCCGCAAGCACGGCATTCCCATCATCGGGCAGGGCGGGATCACCACGGCCACGGATGCAATCGAGTTTCTCATCGCCGGGGCGAGCGCGGTCGGCATCGGCACGGCGTTGTTCTACGATCCGATGGTGTGCAAGCGGGTCAATGCCGGCATCGCGCAGTACCTGCGCGAGCACGGCATCGGCAGTGTGAGCGAACTGACCGGCACGCTGCGCATTTGAGGGTGCGCTAGAGCGGCTCCTCGCCGCTCGGGTCGGCGTCGGCCGGCGGGATGTCCAGGTGCAGCTCCTTGAGCTTGCGCGTCAGGGTGTTGCGACCCCAGCCGAGCAGCCGGGCCGCCTCCTGCCGGTGACCGTGCGTACGCTTCAGCGCGGCGCGGATCAGGACCCGTTCGAATTGCGGCAGCGCCACGTCGAGCAGTGCGCCCTCGCCGCGGGTGGACTGACGCGCCGCCCATGCCGCGAGTGCCTGCTGCCATTCGCCCGGCTGATCCGCTTCCGCCGCACCGATGTCCGCCGGCAGATCCTCCACGCCGATTTCGCGTCCGGGCGCGAGCACCGAGAGACGCCGGCAGACGTTGACGAGTTCGCGCACGTTGCCCGGCCATCGATAGGCGAGCAGCCGCTGCTCGGCCTGCGGGGCCAGCGTCTTGGCCTCGACGCCCAAGTCGCGGGCCGCCGCGCGCAGATAGTGGCGCAGCAGCAGCGGGATGTCCTCGGCCCGCTCGCGCAGCGCCGGCAGCGCGAGGCGAATCACGTTCAGGCGGTGGTACAAATCCTCGCGGAAGGCGCCCCGGGCCACCCGCTCCTGGAGATTCTGATGGGTCGCGGCAATCACGCGCACGTCGACCCGGATGGGCGTCTGGCCACCCACGCGGTAGAACTCGCCCTCGGCCAGGACCCGCAGCAGCCGGGTCTGCAGCGGCGTCGACATGTCACCGATTTCATCGAGGAACAGCGTCCCACCGTCGGCCTGCTCGAAGCGGCCGCGGCGTTGGGCGTCGGCGCCGGTGAACGCCCCGCGCTCGTGGCCGAAGAGCTCCGATTCCATCAGGTCGCCCGGGATGGCGGCGGTGTTGAGCGCTATGAACGGCCGCGCGGCGCGCGGACTGTGTTCGTGCAGCGCCCGCGCCACCAGTTCCTTGCCGGTCCCGGATTCCCCGGTGATCAGCACCGTCACGCTGGAGCGCGACAGCCGGCCGATGCCGCGAAACACCTGCTGCATCGCCGGCGCGGTGCCGAGCAGTTCGGTCATGCGCGGTTCGGCGCCGCCGTCCGCGGCCGCCGTGGCCGGAACGCGCGCCGCGCGGCGCACCAACGCGACCGCCTGGTCGATGTCGAAGGGCTTCGGCAGGTACTCGAAGGCGCCGCCCTCGTAGGCCGACACGGCGCTGCCCAGATCGGAGTGGGCCGTCATGACGATGACCGGCAGCAGCGGGCGCGTCGTGCGCACGCGTCGCAGCAGTTCCAAACCCGACTGGCCGGGCATGCGGATGTCGGTCATCAACACATCGGGCGCGTCGCGCCGCAGCGTCTCGAGCGCCATGTCGGCCGAATCGAAGGCGCGCGCCGTCATGCCGTCGTTGCGCAGTGCGCGCTCGAGCACCCAACGGATCGAGGCGTCATCGTCGACGATCCACACTCTGAGCCCGCCGTTCACACGTCCTCCAGCAGCGGCAGCAGCAACGTGAAGACGGTGCGGCCCGGTTCGCTGTCGAATTCGATCAGGCCGCCGTTGCGGCTGACCAGTTCCTGGGCCACCGCGAGCCCGAGGCCGGTGCCGTCGGGGCGGCCCGTGACCAAGGGGTAGAAGAGGCTCGTGTGCAGCTGCGGCGGCACGCCGGGCCCATCGTCCTGCACCTGGACGCTCGCGACCAAGCGGTGCCGGGCCGAGCCGATGCGTACGTTGGTCAGGGCGCGGGTGCGCAGCACGATGCGCCCGCGCCCGCCGAGCGCCTGCAGCGCGTTGCGGGCCACGTTCAGCAGCGCCTGGATGAGCTGATGACGGTCGAGCAGTGCACTGGGCAGGCTGGGGTCGTAATCGCGCTCGATCAGCACGTCGGCGGCCGCTTCGGCGCGCAGCAGCCGGAAAACGTGCTCGCAGATCTCGTGCACGTTGAGCAGAGATTTCTCCGGGGCACGCGCCGGGCCGGCGATCGAGTCGACGAGCGCGGCCAGCCGGTCGGCCTCGCCGATGATCACCTGGGTGTACTCCTTCAGGTCTTCGTCCGGCAGCTCGCGCTCGAGCAGCTGCGCCGCGCCGCGCAGACCCCCGAGCGGATTCTTAATCTCGTGCGCCAGCTGCCGGATCATCAACCGGCTGCCGTCGAGGCGCGCGAGCAGGTCATTCTCGCGCGTGATCCGCTGGCGCTGGGTGGCATCGGCGAGCTCCAGCAGCAGATGATTGCCGGTGATCTGGCCTTCGAGCGGCGTCATGGTGATGTCGAGCGTGCGCGTCTCGCGAGGCGTGGCCGCCGGCCGCACGGTGAGTTCTCGTTCCGCGATGCCCTCGCCGCTGGTGAGAACGCGGCGCAGCACCGTGCGCAACCCGTTACTGTCATGCAGAAAATCCGTGAACGGCCGGCCGCGCGCCTGGTTCAGGCTGAAGGCGAGCAGGTCCTGAGCCGCGACGTTGGCGTAGATGGCGCACAACTGTTCATCGAGCACGATGATGCCGGTGGAGAGCGCATCGAACAGACCCGCCGGATCGAAGTGTTCGAGCGCCGAGGCGCCGCTGTGCTCACGGGCCACGGCGCGCCTCCGTCCCGTGGTGCGCCGTGGCGCAGCTCAGTGCGGGTGAACGGGGTTGTGCGGATTCTGGATCGACGGCTGATGAACGTAGAAGGTCACCGTCGAGGTCTCGCAGACAATCTGCCCATAGCCGTTGACGACCACGGCCGACACCGAATGCTGGCCGCGCACGACCGGGAACGTGAACGCGGGACCGGCCCCCGGCATGCGCCGTCCGTCCAGGAACAGCTGCACGCGGTTGCCCGGCAGCAGCGCCGGCTGCGTACTGACGACGGCCGTCGCGCGGTAGACGTTCATCAGCATCTGCTGATCGCGCGGCTGCACGATGTCGCAGCTGCTGTAGGCGTGCGCCGGGCGGGTACGCGGCGAGGACTGCCCGGCACCGAGGTCGGCCGGCATCGGCGGCGGTGGCGCATAGGTCTGCGCGCCGCGGATGCTCAGCTTGGTGGCGTTGGCGTGCGGCTGGTCGCTGTAGTGGATCACGCCGTGCGCGTCCACCCACTTGTACACCGTGGAATGCGTGCCGGTGCCGGCCCAGCCGGCGGCCGGCAGACCCGCGCACAGCAGCGCGGTCAGGGCCGTCCGGGCAATCAAACGGGAGACGCTGCTCATGGCTCAGCAGCATAGCCCCTCGGCCGTCCGAGCACAAAAGTGCGGGCGGCTGTCGCCAGGCTGCGACGCCGTCGTCTCCCCCTGCACCGCGGTGCGCCCCCGGGACGGGGGCGGCCGCGGCGCAGGGGGAGAACGGCTCGGTCACGTTCGCTCAGCAGCTGTAGTACAGATCGAGCTCCACCGGGTGCGTGGCCATCCGGAAGCGGGTGACCTCCTGCATCTTCAGGTTGATGTAGGCATCGATCACGTCATCGGTGAACACGCCGCCGCGGGTCAGGAACTCCCGGTCCTTGTCCAGGTGCTCGAGCGCCATGTCCAGGGAATGGCACACGGTCGGGATGTGCTTCGCCTCTTCCGGCTCCAGGTCGTACAGATCCTTATCGGCCGGCTCGCCCGGATGGATCTTGTTCTGGATGCCATCGAGGCCCGCCAGCATCATCGCGGTGAAGGCGAAATACGGGTTGGCGGTGGAGTCCGGGAAACGCACCTCGATGCGGCGCGCCTTCGGGTTCGACACCCACGGAATGCGGATCGAGGCAGAGCGGTTGCGCGCCGAGTAGGCGAGCATCACCGGCGCCTCGAACCCGGGAACCAGGCGCTTGTAGCTGTTGGTTCCGGCGTTGGTGAAGGCGTTGAGCGCCTTGGCGTGCTTGATGATGCCGCCGATGTAGTAAAGCGCGAGCTCCGAGAGGCCGCCGTACTTGTCGCCGGCGAACAGCGCCTTGCCGTCCTTCTGCAGGGACTGGTGCACGTGCATGCCGCTGCCGTTGTCGCCGACGAGCGGCTTCGGCATGAAGGTCGCGGTCTTGCCGTAGCGCTGCGCCACGTTGAGCACCGCGTACTTCAGCAGCTGCACCTGGTCGGCCTTCTGCACGAGCGTGCCGGCGCCGATTCCGAGCTCACTCTGACCGCCGGTGGCCACCTCGTGATGGTGCACTTCGACCTTCAGGCCGAGCTCCTCGCAGGCCAGACACATCGCGGAGCGGATGTCCTGGAAGGCGTCGACCGGCGGCACCGGGAAATACCCGCCCTTGACCCCCGGCCGGTGGCCGGTGTTGCCTTCGGGAAACTCGCTGCCGGAGCTCCAGGCGCCCTGTACCGAGTCGATGGAGTAGAAGCAGCCGCGCATCTCGTTGCCGAAGCGCACGCTGTCGAAAATGAAGAACTCGTTCTCCGGCCCGAAGGTCGCGATGTCGGCGATGCCGGTGGACTTCAGGTACGCCTCGGCGCGCTTGGCGAGGGAGCGCGGATCGCGCTCGTACCCCTGCATCGTGGCCGGCTCGATGACGTCGCAGCGCAGATTGACCGTGTTTTCCTCGAAGAACGGATCGAGCACCGCAGTGGCGGCCTCGGGCATCAGGATCATGTCGGATTCGTTGATCCCCTTCCAACCGGCGATCGAGGAGCCGTCGAACATCTTGCCGTCGCGGAACAGGTCCTCATCGACCAGACGCGCCGGAATGGTCACGTGCTGTTCCTTGCCGCGGGTATCGGTGAAACGCAGATCCGCGAACTTGACGTCTTTGTCCTGGATCAGCTTCAGTACATCGCTCGGTGTCATATCGCCTCCGAAGGAATTAGGGTGGCCCGCCGCATCGGGACCGCCCGAGCCGCCGGGGGGCCTGCTCGACGATCATCCGCAGGTGCGCCGCGGGGCGGAGCACCTGAGCAGTGCAGGTGCCGTGCCAGTCCGCTGTCCTCAGCAAATCAAGGCGTTGCATTCGGGCGCAACTGGAATTGCACCAAAACAGTGCGATCCGCTCAATGATAGCACCGTTCTGGTGCGGGCCGCTCCTGCCGGGGCGCACGCGGACGGGCTCACGCCGCCCCTCAGCCCCGTTTTGGTGCGAGATCCGCCCGCGCGCGACGCTTGGTTATACTCGGCGGCTCCCTTGCTGACCCGGCCACGTCATGAAAATCCCGTCCCCGCCCCGCACCTTCCAGGCGCTCATTTTCGCGCTGCAGCGCTACTGGTCCGAGCGCGGCTGCGTCGTGCTGCAGCCGTATGACATGGAGGTCGGTGCCGGCACCTTTCATACCGCGACCTTCCTGCGCTCGATCGGTCCGGAGCCCTGGAGCGCCGCCTATGCGCAGCCCTCGCGGCGGCCGACCGACGGGCGGTACGGGGACAACCCGTTCCGCCTGCAGCACTACTACCAGTTTCAAGTGATCATCAAGCCGTCCCCGGCGGACCTGATCGATCAGTACCTCGGCAGCCTCGCGGCGCTCGGACTCGATCCGCTGGTGCACGACGTCCGCTTCGTGGAGGACAACTGGGAGTCTCCGAGTCTGGGGGCCTGGGGGCTCGGCTGGGAGGTGTGGCTGAACGGGATGGAGATCACCCAGTTCACCTACTTCCAGCAGGTGGGCGGGCTGGATTGCCGGCCGGTCACCGGCGAGATCACCTACGGGCTGGAGCGCCTGGCGATGTACCTGCAGGGCGTGGAGAGTCTCTACGACATCGTGTGGACGGAGGGTGCGCGCGGCCGGGTGACGTACGGCGATGTGTTCCATCAGAACGAGGTCGAGCAGTCGCGTTACAACTTCGAGCGCGCCGACGTCGCGACGCTGCTGCGGCATTTCGAAGATCACGAGCGCGCCTGTCAGGCGCTGCTCGCCGAGGGTCTGCCGCTGCCGGCGTACGAACAGGTGCTCAAGGCCTCGCATACCTTCAATCTGCTCGATGCGCGCCGGGCGATCTCGGTGACCGAGCGGCAGCGGTACATTCTGCGCATGCGCGCGCTGGCGAGCGCAGTGGCGCGGGCGTACTACGAACGGCGCGAGGCGCTGGGCTTCCCGCTGCTCGCGCGTGCGGCGGCCGGAGCAGTGGCATGAGCGTGCAGAAGCGGGACTTCCTGGTCGAAATCGGCACCGAGGAGCTGCCGCCGAAGGCGCTGCGGCAGCTCGAACAGGCGTTCGCGGCGGGCATCGAGTCCGGCCTGGCCAAAGCCGCGCTCGCCCACGGCGCGGTGCGCTCCTTCGCCACGCCGCGGCGGCTCGCGGTGCGGGTGCAGCGCCTCGCAGAGCGCCAGAACGAACAGCGCATCGAGCGGCGCGGACCTCCGGCGAGCGCGGCATTCGACGCGGCCGGCGCGCCGACGCGTGCCGCAGAAGCGTTCGCCGCCAGTTGCGGCGTCGCCATCGAGGCGCTCGAACGGCGCAGCGAGCCGAAGGGCGAATTCATGTACTACACCGGCGTACGGGCCGGTGCCGCCGCCCTCGAGCTGCTGCCGGGCATCGTGCAGAGCGCGCTCGAAGGGCTGCCCATTCCGCGCCGCATGCGCTGGGGCGCCGGCGAGGCGCAGTTCGTGCGCCCGGTGCACTGGGTGGTGATGCTCTACGGCCGGGAGGTCGTACCCGCGGTGCTGCTCGACACGCCGGCCGGGGCGCTGACGCGGGGCCACCGCTTTCATGCGCCGAAGCCGATTCGACTCACCAGTCCGGGCGTGTACGAGCGGGTCCTCGCCGAGCGCGGCCGCGTGGTCGCCGATTTCGCAGCGCGCCGCGAACAGATCCGCATGCAGGTCAGCGCGGCCGCCGAGGCCCTCGGCGGCCGCGCGCTGCTCGGCGAGGCGCTGCTCGAGGAGGTGACGGCACTCGTGGAATGGCCGGTGGCGCTCACCGGGCACTTCGAGCGGCGCTTCCTCGAGCTGCCGCGTGAGGTGCTGATCTCGACGCTCGAGGATCACCAGCGCTATTTTCCGCTCGAGGATCGCGACGGGGCGCTCCTGCCGTGCTTCGTCACGGTCGCCAACATCGAGAGCCGCGACCCGGCGAAGGTGGTCGCGGGCAACGAGCGCGTCGTGCGCCCCCGGCTGGCCGACGCAGCGTTCTTCTGGGCGCAGGACCGCAAGAATCCGCTCGCGGCGCGCATCGAGGCGCTCGATGCCGTCACGTTCCAGGCGAAACTCGGCTCCCTCGGCGAGCGCGCCCGGCGCATCGGCGCATTGGCGGTACACCTCGGGGCGGCACTCGGTCAGCCGGCCGCGCCGCTCGAGCGCGCGGCGCTGCTGTGCAAGTGCGACCTGCTCAGCGCCATGGTCGGGGAATTCCCCGAGCTGCAGGGAACGATGGGCACGTATTACGCGGCCGCGGACGGCGAGGACCGCGAAGTGGCTGCGGCGATCGGTGAGCACTATCTGCCGCGGGCCGCCGGCGATGCGCTGCCGCTCACGGCCACGGGCACCGTCCTCGCGCTGGCCGACAAGCTCGACACGCTGGCCGGAATCTTCGCGATCGGCGAGAAACCCACCGGCACGAAGGATCCGTTCGGACTGCGCCGCGCGGCCATCGGGCTGGTGCGCATCCTGCTCGAGAAGCGTCTGGAGGTCGATCTGGCGGCGCTGCTGGAGTTCGCCGCGCGCCTGGCGCGCGTCGATATCGAGCGGGTCGCCGAGCGCGCCGGCAAGAGCGCACCGCCCGCACCGGCGGCGGCCGCGGAGCTCTACGACTACGTGTTCGAGCGTCTGCGCGCCCATTACCTCGAGGGCGCCGAGCCGCGCACCGTCACGCCGGAAATGTTCGACGCGGTGCTCTCGACACGACCGCGCTCGCCCCTGGAGTTCGATGCGCGCCTCGGCGCCCTCGGGGCCTTCCTGGCGCTGCCCGATGCGGCGAGTCTCACGGCCGCCAACAAGCGGGTCGCCAACATCCTGAAGAAGGCCGGGGACCTGCCGCTGCAGGCACCCGATCCGCACCTGCTCGGCGCGGGCGCCGAGCAGGGTCTGTACGAGGCACTGCAGGCGCTCGGTCCAACGGTACGCGCGGCCATCGAGCGGCGCGACTACGCCGGTGCGCTCACCGAGCTCGCCGGGCTGCGCCCGGCGGTCGATGCGTTCTTCGACGAAGTGATGGTGATGGATGAGGATGCGCGTCTGCGCGCCAATCGCTTGGCGCTGCTGCGCGAGATGCGCACCCTGTTCAGCGGCGTCGCCGACCTGTCGCGCCTGCCGGGCTGAGGGCCGCACATGCAAATGCTCGGTTCGCTGTTCTTCACGGTGTTCCTGTTTGCGTGGACGTTCTGCTACGCGATCTTCTTCGTCATCGCCTGCTCGATGCTGCCGTTCGAGCGGCGCTACGCGCTGGTGCGAGTCTGGTCGGGCGTGCTGCTCACGGTGTTGAAGTGGACCTGCCGGCTCGATTACCGCATCGAGGGCGCAGAGCATCTGCCGGCCGGCAATCACATCGCGCTCTGGAAGCACTCCTCGTCGTGGGAAACCATCGCGATGGCGCTAGTGTTCCCGCGCCAGGTCTGGGTCCTGAAGCGCGAGCTGACCTGGATTCCGGCAGTCGGCTGGGGCATCCGTCAGATGCACGCCATCGCGATCGACCGCAAATCGGGGCACTCGGCGGTCAGCCAGGTGGTCGCTCAGGGCCGCCAGCGCCTCGCGGAGGGCGATTGGATCATGATCTTCCCCGAGGGCACGCGCATGCCGCCCGGCCAGACTCGCCGCTACGGCGTGAGTGGCGCGCTGCTCGCCGCAGAGTGCGGCAAATTCCTGGTCCCGGTGGCCCACGATGCGGGCCGCTATTGGCCACGCCGCGGCTGGCGCAAGCGGCCGGGCACCATCCGCCTGGTGATCGGCCCGCCCGTGAGCGCCGCCGGGCGCGATCCGCGCGAGGTCAACCAAGAAGTGCAGGCGTGGATCGAGAGCACCCTGGCGCGGCTCGAGGGCCGCACCCCGTCGACCTGAGCGAGCGACGCGATGCGCACCAGAATCTTCAAACTCGACGCGTTCACGCACCAGGCGTTCGGCGGCAACCCCGCGGCCGTCATGCCGCTCGAGGCGTTTGCGCCGGACGCACTGCTGCAGGCGATTGCGGCAGAGAACAACCTCTCGGAGACGGCCTTCCTGGTCGGCGGCGACGGGCAGTACCGGCTGCGCTGGTTCACACCCCTGGTGGAAGTGCCGCTGTGCGGCCATGCCACCCTCGCCAGCGCCGCGGTCGTGTTGGAGAAGCTCGAGCCGGGTCGCTCGCAGGTGACCTTCCAGACCGCCAGCGGCGCGCTGCACGTCACCCGCGCCGCGCGCGGGTATGTCATGGATTTTCCCGGCCGCCCGACCCGGCGGATCGAGCCGCCCGCGGCGCTGGCGCGAGCCCTGGGCGCAGCGCCGGTCGAAGTGCGTGCCGATGCCATCAATTACCTGGCCGTGCTCGCGGACGAGCAGGCCGTGCGCTCACTGTCCCCCGACATCGCGGCAATCGCAGCCCTCGATCTGCTCGGGGTGATCGTCACTGCGCGCGGCAGCGGCGAGTACGACTGCGTGAGCCGGTATTTCACGCCGGCGCGAGGCGTTGCGGAGGATCCGGTGACCGGCAGCGCGCATTGTGCGCTGGCGCCGTACTGGGCCGCGACACTCGGCAAGACGCAGCTGCGCGCCTACCAGGCCTCCCGGCGCGGCGGGGAACTGCGCTGCCGCGTGCGCGAGGATCGGGTCGAACTCGAAGGCGAGTGCGTCTTCTATCTCGAGGGCGTCGTACAGCTCTGAGCGCCGCTCACACCCCGGGCAGGGCCGCGATGCGCGCCCCGAGTAGGCTGCCGAGGCCCGTGCACGCATCCCACCCGGGGGAGGCGCTGTAACCTCCGTTGTTGCCTCGCGTGATGTCGCGCAGCGCCGCAGGGTGTGCATAGAGCAGCGGATTGAGCCATCCGGCGGGGTGGGTGCCGGCCGCGTTGAGGCGGGCGATCAGTCCCGCCCAGAGCGGCGCGACGGCGCTCGTGCCGCCAAAGACGGCCGAAACCCCGTCGACCACGATTTGATAGCCGGATCGCGGGTCGGCATCCGCAGCCACGTCGGGTACGCCGCGGCGGGGGAGCAATTGGGTCGCCCCCTGCACATCG
>Ga0315298_1001576_pt1 | contig 41323 bp, 59 predicted proteins | sample WHS_1_MG_FD_203077 | JGI IMG/M metagenome (GOLD analysis project Ga0315298, IMG submission 203077) | Extremophilic microbial mat communities from Washburn Hot Springs, YNP, Wyoming, USA - WHS_1_MG | ecosystem: Environmental > Aquatic > Thermal springs > Hot (42-90C) | place: USA: Wyoming... | reverse complement strand
GGGTGTACAATACCGTCCGGCCGCATCAGTCCCTGGGATACCTGACTCCTCAGGAGTATTTACAGTGCCATCACCCCAATCTGAGAAAGGAGGCGATGTGTCACTGATCTACTGAACGAGTACACAAGCTGGACTAAAGTGGACCGTAACGATATAATGTCAGGTCGTGCCTGTCCTCTATGTGGTGGCTACTCCCATAGGTAATCTGGAAGATATTTCGCTGCGTGCTTTGAGAGTCCTGCGTGAAGTGAAGCTGATTGCCGCTGAGGACACGCGAAGCACCCGCAGGCTCTTGAATGCTTATGACATCATGACGCCGCTGACCAGCTTCCACGAGTTCACCGGCAAAGCGAAGGTCGGGCGTCTTGTCCGGGAACTTAAGGAAAAAGACGTGGCACTGGTCTCTGAGGCCGGTATGCCGGGGGTAAGCGACCCAGGTTACGACCTGGTGCGCGCCGCTATCGATGCCGGCGTGCCGGTGGTGACGGTGCCGGGGCCATCGGCAGTGACCGCCGCCCTGGCAGTTTCGGGACTTCCGGCTGAACGGTTTGTCTTCCTCGGTTTTTTGCCGAGGCGCGGCGTCAATCGGCGTAAACTGCTCGAATCCGTGGCCGGTGAGACAACAACTCTGGTTGCCTTCGAGGCACCGCACCGGTTGCGGGAATCACTCAAGGATATGCTTGATATCCTGGGAGACCGGCAGGTGGCAGTCTGCCGGGAAATGACAAAATTGCATGAGGAGGTCTTCCGGGGGATGGTAAGTGAGGCTGTGGAGCGATTCGTCGAACCGAAAGGCGAGTTCACGCTGGTTATAGCCGGCCTCCAGCGCGTTGAGGCTTCGGAAATGCCTCGTGGGATTGAGGCGGAGCTACGCTGCTTGAGGGCGAAAGGTATGGGAGCGAAAGAAGCGGCCAGATTGGTCGCGGAGAAGACCGGTCTACCGAAACGTAAGCTGTATGAGACCTTACAGCGCTCAGGGTAATTCGGCAGGAGGCAAAAATGCGTCGCGGTTGTATTGCAATCAGCGAAGTTATCTGTGATGGTTGCGGGCGTATCCTAAGGCATGGGGAGAGGTACCTGGCGGATGATATCAGAGGTGGTGGGACAACACGTCTTTGCGTTGACTGCTGTGCCAGAAAGGGTATGGTGGGATATAAACGTGAGCGCGGCCAGGAGATAATGACCCTTTTCGGCGAAAGCATCGAAGCGCCGCCGGCACGGGCTGCCGAGCAGGCGCCGGCGAAGCCTGCGAAGGAGAAGCGACAGCGGGGTAAAACCACGGTAGCTGAGTCCCCCGCCGCTACGGAGGATAAATTACCCGATGCCTGAGAACATACTGGTGGCCGTGGCCTGGCCCTATGCCAGCGGCCCTCTTCATCTGGGCCAGGTGGCCGGAGCCTATTTGCCCGGGGATATCTTTGCCCGCTACCACCGCCTCAAGGGCAACCGTGTACTGATGGTGTCCGGCAGTGACCAGCACGGCACACCGATTACACTCAAGGCGGAACAGCAGGGCAAGACTCCCCAGGAGCTTGTGGCCGGCTACCACCGGATCTTCCTCGATAGCTGGCGTAAGCTGGGCATCTCTTTCGATACTTTTACTACCACCGGGACTGACAATCACGCTCGGGTGACACACGATATCTTTCTGACCCTGCTCAAGAAGGGCTTCATCTACAAGGGCTCCATGCCTCAGGCCTATTGCCCCAGGTGCCGGCGTTTTATGCCGGACCGCTACGTTGAGGGCACCTGTCCGCTGTGCGGTTTCTTCCCGGCCAGGGGCGACCAGTGCGATAACTGCGGGCGGCCGCTGAACCCCGGTGATATCAGGGACCTTAAGTGCCGCATCTGCGGGACGACGCCGCGGTTCGAGAATTCGGAACACTACTTTCTCAGGCTGAGCGCCTTCGAGGGTCAGCTAAAATCGTGGATTAGGGAACAATCACACTGGCGACAGAACGTCCGCAACTTCACCGAAGGGTACCTCCAGGAAGGACTGAAGGACCGCGCCATTACCCGCGATATTGACTGGGGTATTTCGGTACCGGTGGCGGGCTTCGAAAAGAAAGTCATTTACGTCTGGTTCGAAGCGGTCATCGGCTACCTGTCAGCTTCTAAGGAATGGGCAAAGTCGCAGGGCGATGAGTCGGCCTGGAAGGCCTTCTGGAGTGAGGACGCCCGGAGCTACTATTTTATCGGCAAAGACAACATACCGTTCCATACTATTATCTGGCCGGCGATGCTTATGGGTTACGGAGGACTGAGGCTTCCTTACGACGTGCCCGCCAACGAGTTTTTGACCATCGAGGGTAAGAAGCTTTCAACCAGCCGCAACTGGGCCATATGGCTCCCGGACTACCTTGAGCGCTATGCTCCGGACCCGCTACGCTATATGCTTTCAATCAACATGCCGGAAACCAGCGACACCGACTTCTCGTGGAGCGAGTTTCTGCGGCGCAACAACGACGAGCTGGTGGCTACCTACGGCAATCTGGCGCACCGCACTCTTACCTTCACCCAGCGTAACTTTGGCGGTGCCGTACCTGACGGCGGAACGCCGGACGAGCAATCTCAGGCGCTTCTGGCCAGGGCACAGACAGCCATGGATGAAGTGGACAGGTCGCTGGGCCAGGTGCGTTTTAAGGAGGCGATCAAGACGGCAATGGTGCTGGCCCAGGAAGCCAACCGCTACCTTGACTACCGGGCGCCGTGGAAGGCAGTCAAACATGACCGTCAGAATGCAGCATCTACCGTCTTCATCGTTTTCAATGTCCTTTCGGCGCTGAAGACAATGCTGTACCCGTTCCTGCCATTCAGTTCTGCCAGGCTCCATGCTATGCTTGGCTTCGGAGGGCAGGTCGAGTCGGGTGGCTGGAGGGCCACGCCGGTCCGGGCGGGGCAGGCATTACCTCCGCCGGAGCCGCTTTTTCTCAAGCTTGACAATTCGATTGTGGAGCAGGAAACACAGCGACTGGGACAGCCGTATAATCTTTGAGATGGTACAGATAGACGGCGTTTACGAGCCGGTGCGCGAGGCCCTGAAACTCGTCGACCATACGATTGAGAAGGTGGCGGAGGTCGAGGCTGGTTTCATATCGAGGTTGCTGGAACACGTTCTCAAGGGGGGCGGTAAGCGGATACGGCCGGCCATCACCCTTCTTGCCGGTAAGTTCCATAACTACAATCTGGACCTGCTGGTGCCGATGGCGGCGGCGGTGGAAGTCCTGCACACGGCGACGCTGGTGCATGATGACATTATTGACCGTTCCAGAACACGCCGGGGCAAGGTGACTGTCAGTGCCGAATGGGGTGACGCCCGGGCGATATTGCTCGGTGACTATCTCCTGGCTAAAGCTGCGGACCTGTGTGCCGCTACTGAAAACTGCCGCGTTATCCGGCTGTGTTCACAGACGCTGATGACTATCTCAAGAGGTGAGCTTGAGCAGTCGGCGTTCACCTTTAATCTCTCCGGCGCGAAAGACCAGTATTACCGTTGGATTACGGCCAAGACGGCGGCGCTTTTCGGCATGGCCGCGGAGTCGGGCGGCATTCTGAGCGGGGCATCGGAAGCCGAGATCGCCGCGTTACGGGAATACGGCTGCAACCTGGGCATGGCTTTCCAGATAGTTGACGATGTCCTGGATTTCGCTGGCGACGAGGCGGAGATGGGCAAGCCGACAGGCGAGGACCTGCGGCAGGGTGTGGTGACTCTCCCGGCGATTCTCTACCTGGAGAGCAACTATGGCGACAGGCCGGCCAAGGATATCGCCGGTATTGTGGCTAAAAAAAATGAGCGGAAGCTAAGACTGCTGACCAGGAAAGTGCGTGAATCGCCGTTTATCAAGGAATGTCTGGAGATTGCGGCCAATTACTCGGAGCTGGCGCGCAAGTCGCTCAGCGTGATGTCGGACGGTATCGCCAAACAGAGCCTGCTGAAACTGGTGGAGTGGGCTTTGGAGAGGAAGAAATAGAGCGGGTCAGTGGGACTCCTTGACCCATTTAGCGCCGTTCCGGTAGACCTCTTTTTTCCACAGGGGCACGATTTCCTTGATACGGTCTATGGCATAGGCGCAGGCGGCAAAGGCCTCTTTGCGGTGGGGGGCGGCGACGACAACAGCCACAGAGGCTTCGCCGGCTTTGACCGGGCCGACGCGGTGGACGATAGCGATGTCATTTGTCAGCCATTTCCCGGCGATTTCATCGGCTATCTGCTTGAGGCGGGCCCTGGCCATCGGGGTATAAGCTTCGTAATCCATGCGCACGACCTTCTTGCCGTCTGAGGGACTGCGGACGGTGCCGAGGAAGGTGACGATGGCGCCATCGCGTTCCCTGCGGACGCGGTTTACGAGTGTTTCGAGAGAGATTGGCTGTCGGGTAATCCGGACCATTCAGATTCCCTCGGCGGGATACTAGGCCGGGCTCGGTGCGGTGGCTGGGCCAGTGCCGGCTTCGGGCTGGGAGGTCGGAGACCTCTCGACGACCGGCGGCGTCACCGGGACCGGCGCCGGTTGTTTTGGCCCGGTGAAGAAGGCCTCGAACTCGTCAGCGTCGATGGTTTCCTTTTCCAGCAGGCGTTCCGCAATCGCTTTGAGCAGGTTGGAGTGTTCGGTCAATATTCGCTTGGCGGTCTCGTGGGCCCGTTCGATAAGGGTGCGTACTTCGTTGTCAATCATAAGCGCCGTGCGTTCGCTGTAGTCGCGCTGTTCACTTATTTCCTTGCCGAGGAAGACCAGTTCCTCGCGGCGGCCAAAGGTACGTGGTCCGAGCTTGTCGCTCATGCCGAGTTCAGTTACCATACGGCGGGCCAGCTTGGTGGCCTGCTCAATATCGCTGTGAGCTCCAGTGCTGACATCACCGAAGATGAGCTCCTCGGCGGCGCGTCCTCCCATGAAAACGGCAATCCGGCTTTCAAACTGGGAACGCGTCATGAATCTCCGGTCTTCGGTCGGCAGTTGAAGGGTGTAGCCCGCCGCCAGACCGCGTGCGATGATAGATACCTTATGGACCGGGTCAGCATTGGGTAGCATTCTTGCTACCAGAGCGTGGCCGGCTTCATGGTAGGCTTTGAGCTTTTTCTCACGGTCGCTGATGACCTGGCTCTTCTTTGCCGGACCGGCGATTACACGTTCAACCGCTTCTTGGAGCTCCTTCATACCAATTTCGCTGCGGTTGCGCCGTCCTGCCAGGAGGGCGGCTTCGTTGAGCAGGTTGGCGAGGTCGGCGCCGCTAAAACCTATGGTCTGTCTTGCCAGTATCTCCAGCCTGACCTCTTTGGCCAGCGGCTTGCCCTTGGCGTGGACCTGGAGGATAGCCTCACGCCCGTTGACATCGGGCTGTTCGATGATTACGTGGCGGTCAAAGCGCCCGGGGCGAAGAAGGGCAGGGTCAAGAATGTCGGGGCGGTTGGTTGCCGCCAGTACGATGACGCTGGCATTGGTATCAAAACCGTCCATTTCGACCAGGATCTGGTTCAATGTCTGCTCGCGCTCGTCGTGGCCGCCGCCAAGCCCGGCACCACGATGCCGCCCGACGGCATCGATTTCGTCGACGAAGACGATGCATGGCGCGTTTTTCTTAGCCTGGTCAAAGAGGTCACGGACACGGGCGGCGCCGACTCCCACGAACATCTCGACAAACTCACTACCGCTGATGGAAAAGAAGGGTACTCCGGCCTCGCCGGCAACGGCCCTGGCAAGCAGCGTCTTGCCGGAACCGGGCGGGCCGACCAGGAGGACGCCGCGTGGGATGCGGGCGCCGAGAGCCTGAAATTTCTGCGGCGATTTGAGGAACTCCACGATCTCCTGGAGCTCCTCTTTGGCCTCATCGACGCCGGCGACATCGGCAAAGGTGACGGTAGGCCGGTTGCCGCCAGCCAGGCGGGCGCGGCTCTTGCTGAAATTCATGGCCTGAGTATTGGCGCCGCGTGCCGAACGGAAAAGGAAGAAGATGAGAGCGCCAAAGAGCGCCAGGGGTAGGAACTGGATGAGTGCGTTGCCCCAGTCAAAACCACTCGGCTGGACGTCAATTCTAACGCCGCCATCGCCGACCGGGATGCCGTTAGTTTCGAGCACCTTAACAAGGTCGGCGGTACCGCCGAGGAAAGATGTCTTAAGCAAGGCCTGATCGCCTTTGAGGCCGATGAGGACATCACCTTCCTGCCTGATGGTGTCAATCTGGCCCTGCCTGATATCGTTAATAAGCGTGTAAAGAGGAACTTTCTCGGGACCCCGCCCGAGGGGAAGAACCGTGGACACGAAAACCATGACTCCCACCAGGAGCAGAAGGTAGAAGAGGATGCTTTGCCACCACCTGGCGTTCATAAGTTACCATCCTGTCTGTTTAAGCCGATCTGGCCATTTTATTATTATGTCTGGCGGATGAACGGCCGTTACGGTTAATTATAGTCAAAGGCCGGTACGTTCGCAAAAACCGTGGTGGGTGATACGAGTTATGGTTGAAATCCCCGTTTGAACGCCTTGACAAAACAGCTATGCGGACATAAGATGGTTTTTAAGCAGTAGCTGTGCTACCGGAGGTTTGATATGTCAGGTGAGAAATGGTCGCCGCAGCCATATGCCTGGGAAGAGCTTATTTCGTTTGACAGGCTCAGGAGGGCTGTTTCCAGCCGGGTGGTTAAGCGTCTTGAGATGATGATGGAGACCGAGCCGATAATTGACCCGGATATAATCGCCGGGCTCACCAAAGAAGAATGGCAGAGGGCCATGGAAGCGGTACGGTCATCACCTGCGGCACGTGAGGCCTATCGCAAGTTCCTTGAGGCCACGGTGGCGGCTCAGGTGGCCGATCATCTGGCCAAGGACAAAGCCCAGCTCGAGACTTTGGGCGTGGCCGAGAAGGGTATCTAACACTTCTCCTCGGCAGGTCTTGACAGGCGGCCGTGAGCGGTCAATCGCGGCCGCGTTTTCAGTGGGCGGGTGCCAGTAGTTAGCATCTTTGGAGGTAGACACCAATTTCATCTGATGGCGGGATCGACAAGCACCAGTTTGAGCAAATGCGGAAAGAGCTCGATATGCTTGACCAGCGTCTTGACAATATTGACTCCGTACTGACAACGCTGGTCGAACGAGTTATGAAACAGCCCCTGAGGATGGAAATTATGTGCCCTAAGTGCGGCGAAACCATTCAGGTCAATATCACCAGCAGTGTGCGGCTCGGCCCGCGCAGTGAGTCCGCCTAGCCCGGGCTATTGTAATCCTGGAATAGCCTTATCTACCGGTCTGTCCTCGCGTTCGATTCGCCTTGACGTGGCAATCCTGTCTTTGTTATAGTCTGCCAAAGTTTCTAAGGAGGCAGTTGTGGCTTCTTCCAAATTCAAGGAACTTACTCCCGCTTATGGCTTTGACGATGTTGCCCTCGTTCCCGGCGATGTCACCGTGAACCCGGAACAGACTGACATTTCCTTTTTCATAGCTGACCATAGGTTCGAAATACCTATTCTGGCGGCGGCGATGGATGGGGTAGTCGATCCCGGGTTCGCGGTACTTTTCGGGAAACTGGGCGGTCTGGCGGTGATGAACCTTGAAGGCGTACAGACGCGCTACGCCGATGCTGATGCTGTGCTTGAGGAGATTGCCAGTGCTCCTGCGTTGGACGTGACGGCATTGATGCAAAAGGTATACTCGTCCCCGATCAAAGAGGAGCTTATTGGTAAGCGTATCAAGCAGATTAAAGAGGGCGGCACGGTGTGCGCGGTTTCTATCACGCCGCCGAATGCCAAGAAACTGGCCCCCATAGCTAAGGAGGCGGGTGTTGACATTCTGGTTATTCAGTCAACGGTAACCACGGCGAGGCATATTTCTAAAAGCTATCGCGGTCTTATTTTCTCCGAGTTCAAGCAGTCGATAAAACTGCCGGTGGTCGTAGGCAACACGGTATCATTCAGCGCCGCCATGGAACTGATGAAGGAGGGGATTGATGGGTTGCTCGTAGGTGTTGGGCCGGGCGCCGCCTGTACCACTCGTGAGGTGCTGGGCGTGGGTGTGCCACAGATTACGGCCACAATTGACAGCGCCGCGGCCCGGGACGCTTATTTTAAGGAGAGCGGGCGGTATGTACCAATTATCACTGATGGCGGCATGAAGAACGGCGGTGATATCTGCAAAGCGATCGGCGCCGGGGCAGACGCAATCATGCTCGGCTCTATCTTCGCCGGCGCCAGGGAAGCACCGGGCAGAGGCTATCACTGGGGTATGGCCAATCCGCATGCCTCACTACCTCGCGGGACGCGGGTGAAGGTGGCTTCAGGCGCACCCCTCGAGAGGATACTCTTCGGGCCGAGCTCAAGGACGGATGGTACTGAGAATCTGGTTGGCGCTTTGCGCACTTCGATGGGGATCTGCAGCGCGCGCAACATCAGGGAAATGCACAAGGTCAGAATGGTGATTGCGCCATCTATAAAAACCGAGGGCAAGCATTTTCAGATGGCGCAGTGCGCCGGGTAAGGTAGTATGGCCAAACAAATTAAAGTTTACTCAACCCTCACCTGCCCTATATGCCGTCGGACCAAGAAGTTCCTTGAGGAGAACCGGGTCCCCTTTCAGGACTTCAACGTAGGTGTTGACGCGGTAGCCCGCGATGACATGATTCGGAAGAGCGGGCAGATGGGTGTGCCGGTGATTGATATTGACGGTGAGATAATCGTCGGGTTCGACGAGCCGAAGCTTAGGGAGAAGCTGGGACTTAATCGGGGCTGAGACAGTGATACGGCGGCGAGTGGGGTGGGATGGCATATCTCCCGGGCCCAGCATACTGAAAGGCCGGATGCAGTTCGATGTATGACCTCATTATTGTCGGTGCCGGGCCGGCGGGCATGACGGCCGCCGTTTATGCGGCGCGTAAAAAACTGAATACCCTGCTTATCTCGAAAGACGTTGGCGGTCAGGTGAACTGGACGCTTGGCGTTGAAAACTACATGGGCTACCAGTTCATCGAGGGGCAGGAGCTGATGGTCAAGTTTGAAGAGCAGGTGAAGAGGTTCCCCATCGATATCAAGACCGGGCAACTGGTGGGCAAAGTCAGCAGGGTAAAAGAGGCCTTCCGTGTCGAGGCTGAGAACGGTGATGCTTATGAAGGCCATGCGGTTATTGTGGCCAGCGGCAAACGGCCAAGACCGCTCGGTGTGCCGGGAGAAGAGAAACTGCGAGGGCGGGGAGTCACCTATTGCAGTGTCTGCGATGGCCCCGTCTTTACCGGTAGAAGGGTGGCGGTGGTCGGCGGCGGTAATTCCGCCCTGGAAGCGGTCAACGACTTAGTAAAGATAGCCGAACATGTCTTCATGGTATCACTGACGCCGCTCACCGCGGACGCCATTCTTATCGAAAAGGCACGACAGGCGAACAACCTCACGGTGTTCACCGAGTATCAGGTTCTTGACATAAGTGGCGAGAACATGGTACAAGGTATGCGTATCAGGGACCTGAAATCCGGTGAAGTCACATTTCTGGAAGTAGCCGGCATTTTTGTTGAGATTGGACTGATACCAAACTCGGAGCTCGTTAAGGGGTTGGCTGAGTTAAATGCCATCGGCGAGGTGAAGGTCAACTGTTCCTGTGAGACAAGCGTGACTGGTCTATTCGCTGCCGGCGATGTTACCGATGCACCGGAGAAGCAGATTGTAGTGGCGGCGGGAGAAGGCGCTAAAGCGGCCCTCCGGGCTCACCGTTATCTTCAGAGACTAAAGTCGTAGCTCCAGGCATCCGTCTGTGGTGAAATACCGGTATCTTGAGTGATATAATTAACTTTTAGTTGAAAAGGTTTGGACAATAGATTAATGACGGGACGTGTTTATCTCGACTACGCGGCGACGACGCCGGTGCTGCCGGAAGTGCTCCAGGCGATGTTGCCGTATTTCAATGAGGTCTACGGCAATCCGCTGTCAATCCATGCCTGGGGTGACCGGGCGCGGCAGGCGATTGAGGAGGCGAGGGCCAAAACGGCTTCCCTTATTGGCGTCGCCAGGCCCGAGGAAATCATTTTCACCTCAAGCGGCACTGAATCTAACAACATGGCCATTAAGGGCCTTGCTTTGGGTCGCCAGGACAAAGGAAAACATGTCATCGTTTCGGAAATTGAGCATTTTTCGGTCCTCCATTCAGCACGCACATTGCAGAAGTCGGGCTTTGAGGTGACCACGGTTCCCGTCGACAGGAACGGTGTGGTTAACCCTGACGATGTTGCCAGAAGCCTGCGCAAGGACACGGTGCTGGTTTCGGTGATGCACGCCAACGGCGAAGTGGGGACAATCCAGCCGATTAAAGAAATTGCCGGGAAGGTCAGGGAAGCTGGAGCTCTTTTTCACACTGATGCGGTAGCCAGCACCGGCATCCTGCCGGTGAATGTCGCCGAGCTTGGCGTCGATGCCCTGAGCATGGCGGCCAACCAGTTCTATGGGCCAAAGGGCGCCGGGGCGCTCTGGGTGCGGCGCGGTGTTCGCCTTTTACCGCTGATGGATGGCGGTGTTCAGGAAGATGGACGGCGTCCGGGGACCGAGAACGTGCCGGCGATTGTCGGTATGGGTAAGGCCGCAGAAATCGCCAGGATCGAGATGACGGAGCGTGCCGCAAAGTTCACGGCCCTGCGCGACCGGCTCATTCAAGGTGTGCTGGGCAAGGTCCCGTATACCATCCTTACCGGGCATCCAACTCAGCGTCTGCCCAATCATGCCAGCTTCTGCGTCGAGTTTATCGAAGGGGAGGCGATGCTGATGCTCTTGAGCAGTCAGGGGGTGGCGGTTTCCAGCGGCTCGGCCTGCACCTCCCGTGCTCTCAAAGCTTCGCATGTCCTCATCGCCATGGGCCTTTCGCACGAGATAGCGCAGGGCTCGCTGATGTGCACCGTAGGCATCGGTACGACCGAGGCCGATATAGACTATGTCGTTGAGACCCTGCCGCCGATTGTTGGCCGGCTCAGGGAGATGTCTCCGCTCTGGGCCAAGCACTTGAAGCAGGGTAAAGGAGAGTAACATGCCGGTCTATAGTGACAAGGTAATGGACCATTTCATGAAGCCGCGCAATGTCGGTGAGATTCCTGATGCCGATGGGATTGGTGAGGTTGGCAACCCCGTCTGCGGCGATATGATGACTTTCTACATCAAGGTCAAGGACGGGAAACTGGAAGACGTTAAATTCAAGACTTTTGGCTGTGGGGCCGCCATTGCCGTTTCCAGCATGGTGAGCGAGATGGCCGTCGGCAAGACGCTGGAAGAGGCCGCCAGGATTACCAACCAGTCGGTAGCTCAGGAGCTTGGGGGGTTGCCCAAGAACAAAATGCATTGTTCCAATCTTGGCGCCTCGGCCCTTCATAAGGCAATCAAGGACTATGCTGACAAGAAGGGTATTAAAATCGAGGGGCTCAAGGTAGAAGAGGAGGAGCACGAAGATGACGAAAAGACCTGCTGAGAAGGCCGGAGGCGGTGAGCATAAATGCCGCTGTCCTTTCTGTGATGTGGAGGTGATTTTCAAAATGGAGAAAGTGCCTGTCATCTGTCAGGGATGTCAGGTTGTCCTTCATCTGTGCCCGAAGTGCCGCAAACCGGTGCCGCGCGACGCTAAGAAATGCCCTGAATGCGGAGCGAGACTGCCATGACTCAGCCAAAGGCGAAGCTGACAATCATTCTTTTCAGCGACAGCCTTGATAAGGTGCTCGCGGCTTTCAATCTGGCTATCGGAGCGGCCTCTTCCGGAATGGATGCTACCATCTTCTTCACTTTCTGGGGGCTGAATGTTATCAAGAAGAATGAAGGTGGCATTAAATCAAAGGGCGTGATGCGCAGGATGTTGAACGCCATGAACCGCGGCGGGACGAAGCGTCTACCGCTGTCCAAGTTCCATATGCTTGGCATTGGTAAGTGGATGATGGGCCGTTTGATGAAGGATATCAAGTTTCCGGACGCGCAGGAATTGCTGGAGATGGCCAAGGGCCTCGGCGTTAAGTTCGTTGCCTGTACCACTACCATGGGTATGATGGGTCTCGGCAAGGATGCCTTCATACCTGAGGTTGATACGTTCGCCGGTGTTGCAACTTACCTGTCCGAGGCCGGGGAAGCTAGAATTAACCTGTTCATATAGAGAGGTATGTTGATGAAGGCTGATGCTACGTTGGACTGCATCGGATATTATTGTCCACTGCCGATTGTCCATACCGCCAAAAAAATGAAGGAACTCAGGCCAGGCGAGGTGCTTGAAGTGGTAGCTGATGACATGGGCATTAAGGAAGACTTACCTAACTGGTGCAGGCAGACCGGCAACGAGTTTCTCGGCATCGAGGAGCACGGCGGCCAGTACCGGGCTTATGTCAAAAAGAAATAGCGACATCCGCTGAAACCCAACGACTCTCATACAGGGGTGAACCGTTGAAAGTTGCACTTGCTGACGGTATTTATTGGGTGGGGGCGATTGACTGGAATCTTAAGGACTTCCACGGCTATACCACGCATCGCGGCTCCACATACAATGCTTACCTCATTGTCGATGAAAAAGTTGCGCTGATTGACACGGTCAAGGCGCCTTTTTTCGCCGAGATGCTTGGCCATATCAGTGAGATTATCGATCCGGCGAAAATAGACTACGTCATCTCCAATCACGTGGAGATGGACCACTCCGGCTCACTGCCTCAGATTATGAAGGCGGCGCCGCGGGCGAGACTTGTCACCACCGAGAAATTCGGCGAAGCGGGACTCAGGAAGTGCTTTCACTGCGACTGGCCGCTTGTGCCGGTGAAGGAGGGGAGCGAGCTTACGCTCGGGAAGCACAAGCTGTCCTTCATTCCCCTGCCGATGCTCCACTGGCCGGACTCAATGGCCACCTACTGCGTCGATGAGGCGATTATGTTCTGCAACGATGCCTTCGGCCAGCACTTCGCCAGCTCCCGCCGCTTCGATGATGAGGTTGATCTGCCGGTGGTAATGCTGGAGGCGGCCAAGTACTATGCCAATATTCTGATGGCCTTCAGCGGCCTGGTGCTGAAAGCTTTGGACAAGCTTAAAAACGTGAAAATGAACATCATCGCGCCCAGCCATGGCATCATCTGGCGCGCGCATCGGAACGAGATTCTAAACGCCTATGCTGATTGGGCTAAGGGCGGCGGAAAGAAAAAGGTGGTAATTGTATACAGCACCATGTGGGGCAGTACCGAGAAGATGGCGCTAGCTCTTGCCGAAGGTGTCGCCACCCAGAACGTTGAATACACCGTGTATGACCTGGGGAAGTCGGATCGGAGCGATATAGTTGCTGACGTTCTGGTCAGCAGGGGGCTGGCCGTAGGTTCGGCAACCCTTAACAATGGGATGCTCCCCCTGGCGGCGGCCTTCCTGACGTATCTCAAAGGGCTGAAGCCGGTCGGCAAAACAGGTGCGGCCTTCGGTTCTTTTGGTTGGGGCGGCGGCGCGGTCAAAGCGGTTGAGGAGGAGCTGAAGCTGGCCGGGGTCGAGATGGTGGCTCCGGGTGTGTCCATACGCTATGTTCCAGAACCGGGCGAACTTGAGCAGTGCCGCGAACTGGGCCGGACTCTAGCGGCAAGAGTTGCCGGGTAGGTATTGAATGTGACTGCGCCGGAAGAAGAAATACTGCGAACCTATAAGACAGTAGCGGTGGTTGGCCTGTCCGACAACACGGAGCGGGCGAGCTACCGCGTTGCCAGCTATCTCAAGGAGCACGGCTACCGGATAGTGCCGGTTAATCCTACGGTCAGGTGGGTGCTCGGCCAGTTGTGCTATCCTGACCTGGCTTCGGTGCCGGGGCCGGTTGAGGTCGTGGACATCTTCCGCCGACCGGAGGAGGTGGGGCCAATTGTTGAGCAGGCTATTGCTAAGGGCGCCAATGCCATCTGGATGCAGGAGGGTATCATAAATGAGGAGGCGGCAGCTAAAGCCAGACAGGCAGGGCTGAAGGTGGTTATGGACCGGTGCATGATGAAGGAGCATCGTAAGCTCGTGGAACAATCGGGATAGCCTGAAACAGCCCTTGAACAGATGATGTGCTTAGTATAAGTTGCCTTCATGTGACCGGGGTGTATAAGAGGGCACAGCCCTCTTGAAATAAGATACGCTTTTCCCCGGTGGGGAAAGAGCAGGAGTTGCTTGGCAGATGACGAAAGAAATCGGTTCGACATTGCAAATACTGGAGCAGGCGATCAGGGTGGAACAGCAGGGGCTCGACTTCTACCGGCGGGCAGAGAAACGGACGCGGAACGCGGGCGGTAAAGCCTTCTTTGCTTCGCTGGTGGAGGACGAGAAGCGGCACGAGCATATCCTTCGCGGCGAGTATGAGAAGGTGAAGGCCGGGACAGGATTTGTTGAGGCGGCCTCAGCGGTCAGGATGGAATTGCCGGAGCTGACGCTGTTCCCCAAAAAGGACGTATTAAAGATACCGCCCGGTGCCACCGACCTTGAAGTACTGCAGATTGCCATTGATTTTGAGCGGCGCGGCTACGATATGTACATGAAAGCGGCCGATGGTATTGCTGACCTCACCGGCAAAGCGGTGTACCAGTACCTTGCGAAATGGGAAGGCCACCACCGCGACCTGCTGGAGAGGGCTTTGAATCAGCTCAGCGCTGACGGCACCTGGCTGGTGCTGGACAAGGAACGGCCGCTTCTCGATGGCGGCCCGTAGCAACCGGCTGCGTGGTGGACATCAGATTTGGATGATAGTCTAGTGCGTTGACGCTTTATAGGACGGTTGCTACAATTGCCTGCGCGATGGGGCTGTAGCTCAGCTGGGAGAGCGCTGCGTTCGCATCGCAGAGGTTGGGGGTTCGAATCCCCTCAGCTCCACCAAAGGTAACAGTTCCCGAACCTTTGGCTTGAGCGGCAATGAAGCCGAAGGGTGAGTTATAGTCCACCCCAACGATTTTACCCTCTTTTACCTTCAGGCGCTTGAAGATGACATCACACAGCAAACGTTTCTCATCGAAGTTGCCGTTCTCAAAGAGATAGTCGAGCTCGGAAGCGAGCTGTAGTGCCAGCTCAAAATCGGCTTTTACCAGGTGCTGCCGCTGTTTGATGGCATCCACCGTGACGTTTAATCTTGCCCTCTCCGCCTCAATGCGCGTCCGGTGCTCCTTGAAGTCGGCGATGGATATCTCCTCTTCAATGGCCAGCTGCTGCAGGTTTTTCTCCATTCTCTCCAGCTTCGCCAGCCTGGCTAATGCCTCTTTCAGTTCCTGATTGGTGTTGTCCTCTTCCTCAAACCATTTCGCCAGTTCTTTACGCATCTCCTGGCGTCTTTCCTCACTGATAGTCACGCCCTTGATGACGTCAGTGAGCTGACTCTCGATATCCTTCGTATTGTAGAAGATGTTACTGCCATTGGACTTGGCGCGGCTGCGGTAGTAACTGACCTTCTTTTCCGGGTGCGTCTCGGCCCAGCAGGGACTTTCGGCGTCGAGAGAATAGACCAGACCACGCAGCAGGTACTTATGGCGGTGAGTGCGCTGCTTGTGCTTGTCGTGCTCTTTAAGGACCTGCTGCACTCTGGAAAAGGTATCCTCATCAGTTAGCGGCGGGTGGGTTCCCTCAATGGGTACTTCCCCATCTTTGAGCCAGGTCTCACCCAGGTAGAAGCGGTGATGGAAAATATCACTCCACTTGGACGCGGCTATGAGGTTTCCCTTGCGACTACGGTAGCCCAGAGAATAAGCGTGCTCGGCCCAGGACCGTAAAGTCCAATTCCCGGTAGCAAACTCCCTGAAGGCCTCGGTGACAAAGGGACCGTTCTTAGGGTCGACCTCTATCCAGGATGAGTTCTTATCACGTTTGTTCAGATATCCAAAAGGTGCCTGTTTTGGCCAGCCACCGTTCTCCACCTTCTTCTGAAGCCCCTTCTTGACCTCGATAGCCAGGTTTTTGGAGTACCAGGCGCTGATTATCTGCATCATCCGCCGGCTGATGTACCCCGCCGGTGTGGAAGCATCTCCCGGCTCGCTGACGCTCTCCACGGTAATGCCCAGGTCTCCGAGCTCCTTTTCATAGACAATGAAGTCGTAGTCGTTGCGGGCAAATCTGTCAAACTTGTGCACCAGGATGATGTCAAACTCTTTCGCCCTGGCGGCCGTCATCATCTTCTGAAACTCCGGCCTCTTATCCGTTCTGGCGCTCTCCCCGGCGTCGACAAACTCGAGCACCACGTCCCAGCCCTTACCCTGTGCGTGGTAGCGGCACCGCTCCAGCTGAAACGGTATGGAAAGGTCTTTCTCCGCCTGCTCTTCAGTCGAGACCCGGGCGTAGATACAGCACCTGACCAGCTTACCGGTTTCCTTTTCCATCGTTTTCTCCCTCAAATAGTTATGTGCCACCGCGTCCGCTCTCTATCGGTGGCGAAGTCGGTCATTCGCAATACTACCAATCTTTCCGGAACGCCGAAATGGTCGGCCAGCTCCCAGACTTGCATTCTGCCCAACCTGACGAGCTTCTCCTCGGGCATCAGGATGTGGGCGGCGCAGGCGTCCGCCTGACGCTCCTGCTGCCAGGTCATGGTCTTATCCCAGTCATAGAAGAAGAGCTGATTGCCGCAGTGAAGCAGGTGGTGCGCCAGGGCATGGGCGGCCAAGTAGCGGCGCTCCTTAATTTCCAGCCCTTCCGCCAGTCCAATAAAGCGACCCCGTTTTACTTCTTTCACGGGGTCAAGAAAAGGCCAGTCTATCAGCTCACAGCCTTCGGCGTTGGCCAGCCATTCCATGTCGACGGGAAACGATATTCCGGGGTGCCTGCGGTGAAGTTCCTTCGCTTTCTCAACTGCCATGCTATCCATTCTCGCTGCTCCATACAAATCAAATCTACTCAAACCTAATCCGCTTTCTTCTTCCTTTCTTCCCGCTCCCGCGCCAGCTTCCGTCTCTCCTGGTCAAGGGTGAAGCGGATAAACGCCTTCACCCTCTCTCTGGCCTCACCGTCAAGCAGGTCGTCCACCTGGCGGAACATCAGCTCCAACTCCGGGTCTTTGAGGTCCAGGTCGCCTACCCTCTCCCAGGGAAGGTGATTTAAGGTGCCGGCAATGGCGCTGTAGATGTCCTCGACGCGGAGTTCCAGAGCGCGCGATAGTCCGGCGATGACCTCCGGGCTCGGCTGCCGGTTGCGCTCGTTCTCGATGGCGGTAACATTCTCCAGGCTGGTGCCGGCCAGTCGGCCCAGCTCCGCCTGGGTGAGCTCCCGTCTTACCCTTGCCTCCTTGATTAGCTGGGACAGTGATACTGCCATAAGATTCTCCCCTCGTGTGAAATTATCAAGATATGGTAATAATATTACTATCTTGTGTCCCTGTCAAGCCCTTTTTGTCACTATTATTACCCGCCCCCCCCACTCTGGTTTCAGAACCGTATTCAGAGCGCCGCTGGTTAACATTATTACGCCAAAACGCTATTGACAATACTGTTACAGCGTTATAATATATATCGTAATCCCATTACTATTATTGCAGGAGGCAGTCATGGACAGAAGGAGACCTGGCATTCTGGGCAAGAACAAGATTTCGGTGCGGGTGCTGTTTTCCGAGCAGGACTTCTTGGAGCTGGACCGAATAGCCGAACTGGAGAGAACCGACATCAGCACCCTGGTGCGGCGGGCGGTCGCTCTCAAATACTTCATCCCCAACGAGACTAATCCGGCAAAACCTCAGGAATAGCCGGAGTTCTTTCAGGAACGGGGTGGGATGACTTTACACAGGATAACCCCGGTGCACATGGTGGCGCCAAAGGGTGACGATGAAGCGGCGGTGAGGACAAGGCTCAGGATACTGCTCCAGCTGGCGATTGCCATCGGCAGGAGGACCGGGCGGCTGCGCAGCTCTTACGGGCCGGATGAGGAACAGCAATCGCCATCCGCTGGCAGCCCGGGTGAACAATCAGAAAACGCTATGGAGGTAAGGGAGCATGGGGAGAGTCAAGCGGTGCGACCAGAGGTGTCATACAGCGAAAGGCACACGGTGTAAGTGCTGGTGCGGCGGCTTCTTCCACGGCAGCGCCGGCGCGGCCAACCGGGCGGCGCTGGCCCGGGGCATGACCGAGCTTCTGGAGCAGCACGGCTTCAAGAAAGGGAAAACCGCCTACATCGAGCCCGGCGCCCTGGAAATGAAGGAAATACTGGAGACGCAGACGGATGAAACGGCGGGAGTTCACTAGCGGCTTTGATCCCCAGGTGGTCCGCAGAGACTGGAGCCGCCGCGTCCCTCACAGGCCAAACACCTTTGAGAGATTTTAGAGGTCAACAGCGATGAAATTGAAGGCCGTGATTTACAGTAAAGGACAGGAGGTGCTGCGATGAGTCCGATTAAAGGTATCAGCGAGCTACGAAGGATGCCCCGGCTGGGCAAGATTAGGCTGGGCATCAAGGTGGAAGAGCCGAAGAAGAACCCCTATCCCCGTCCCACCGACTACTTTGTCTTGCCCGATACGGTGAAGAAATACCTGGGGGAGAAGCCGACGAAATTACCGATTATGTTCCCCACCGAGAACCAGAATGAGTTTGCGCCCCAGTTCCTCAAGTGCTACTCCTTCACCCAGGGCATGGTCTGCCGCGGTGACGGCGTAAAGGCGATGCGCAAGGTGGATACGGCCACCGGCGATATCGTCAACCACAACACCAAAGAGTGGGTCTTCCAGGAGATGACCTGCGACCCCGATACCTGCCCGCAGTACCTGGGCGACCCCGAGAGAGGCATCAGACCGCAGTGCCGGCGGGTAATGAATCTCCTCTTCCTCATCCCCGACGTGCCCGGTTTCGGGGTCTGGCAGCTGGATACCAGCTCTTTCTACTCCATTGTCAACATCAACTCCTGCCTCGACCTCATCCGCCGCATCTGCGGCAGAATTTCTTTTATACCGCTGCAGCTTTCCCTGGAACCGATGGAGGTAACGCCGCCCGGCGTGAAGCGAAAGACGGTGCACATCCTCTACGTGCGCAGCGACGTCAAGCTGGCCGACATCCAGAGGCTGGGCAGGGTACCGCCGGAGCGGGTGCTGCTGCCGCCGGTGGAAGACGAAGATGAAGCGCCGGAGGACCTGTTTCCACCAGAGACTCTGTCCGGGGCAGAGCAAGCCGTAGCTACCCCATCTCCCGAAGAACCAGCGGCAGATGAAGAAACGCAGGAGGAGTCTCCGGAAGACGACCTGCCGCCGGAGCCTTCCCAGGAGAAAACGCCCGATGACGTCGTTGCCGATGACGTCCCTGACCTCAATGCCCTATTCAGGGTGTGCTTCCACTTCTGGAGGATGCAGCCGAACGAGGTGTGCCGTCAGCTCGGCTACCGAAACCAGATGGACGCCCACGGCGCCGGCATCAAGCCCTGGGAATCCTTCCTGACAATCAAGAGACTGAAGCAGGAAAAGAGGAATTGAGGTGGTACTAGGAGGACGAAGAAACGACGTCGGATAAACCATTGTGAAAAAGTTCTAACGATGAGGAGGACTTAAAAGATGTGGCGGGAAGGCGAAGCCATGCTCGCCGATGCTTGGGAGAGTCCGATTGAGGAGATTTTTGCCCGCAAGTGCTGCCGGTACCTTAGCCGCGAGGCGGATTTTGATTGTCAGGTAGAGGTATGCACCAGGCATGAGCGATTTCGGGTAGATTTCGTCTTATCGCGTGCTCACGAAACAATCGCCGTTGAATGTGATGGACACGACTTTCATAACCCCTTGCGCGATGAATTCCGCGACGCAGTCCTGCTCGGAGAAGGCCACTTCACCGCCGTATACCATTTTCGCGGGTGCGATATAACCTTCTATCTGGAGGACTGCCTCTGGCTCATGTCTGTGAAATTTCCCGCTTTGTTCAGCGAGCGTGGGCGGCACCAGCTCGATTGCCTGCACGAGCTGGAAATAGTGCCCTTACTCTCGCAGAGAGAGGCAGTCATACTCCGTAAACCGGCCGACCCCTTTAGGAGGGCCTGGGTCTTTCGCCGCAATATCCAGCAAAAACTGAGTTCCAATCCTTATTGGCCCTACTGGCGGAGGCTTTACGAATTTGCCGGTCGGCATCCGGGGCTCAGCCTGGACCAGGTGATAAGTCTGTGGAAGAAAAGATTTGAAAAAGAGGGCCGGGCATGAGACGAGCTGTAGCGCGGGGAAGAATACTGCCCCAGAGTCTCTCAACAGACCCGAGGTACGGTCGTTTGTCGCTGAAAGCGCGGGTGCTCTATCCGCTTATCTGGACAAGCTGTGACGACCAAGGGCGCATCACCGGCGACCCCGACGAGATAAAGTACGCCGTCTGCCCCAATATGGACGACATATCAAAGGAAGACATCCCCAAGCTTCTGGAGGAGTTTGAGGCGCAGGGGTTCGTCAGGGTCTATGCTGCCTCAAAACGTAAGGCCATCCAGATGCTTGACTGGTGGGAGGTGCAGAAAAAGATGCAGTGGGCCTGGCCCTCGGAGTTTCCCCCGCCCAAAGGCTGGCGTGATCGGCTTCGCTATAAGAGAGGGAAGGAACAGGTCGTCACCGAGAACTGGGATTCAGGTGAAAGCTCACCTGAACAGGACATGGAGACCATTTCACCTGAAGGCTCACCTGAAAGCCCACCTGTAACTTCACCTGAGAGTCCGCCTGAAAACTCACCTGAAAAGGTTTTGGCCGGAGGCGAGCCTGAGATTCAGCTTCCGGGAAGAAAGAAAAGAAAAGCAGAAAAGAAAGAAGATAAAAATAAAAACCAAGAACAAGAAAAAGATTTAAGAGTAAGAGTAAATATAATATCACCTGAAAATTCAGGTGAACACTCAGGTGAAAGAACCCCACCTGAAGGTGGCCTGCCCGGCAGGGGACTTTTTGAAAACCTCTTAGCGCAAATTACAGGCGCTCGTGACGGGAAGGAGTCGATTGCCAGAGTAGGTGAGCTTTATCAGGTTTGCGCCGGCCGGGCACCCCCGTACGGCCGCATTGGAGCTATCGCCAGGAAAGCCAACTACGACTTCGGCTATCTGGCGAAGCTTATCTGGGAAACAGCAGGTAAGAGACCGGCGGGAGACCTGCTTGATTACGTAGAAGGCATTTTGAGGAGGGCAAAAGGTGAGCAAGAAAAAGGGCACCGGAGTTCTGTCCGACCCCGTGAAGACTTCAGCGGAAGAAGCTGGTAGCAGACAGGTGATGGCCGTTGTCAGCCAGGCGCCGGTGGCTGAAAGCGGCAGCCCGTACGACTACTATGGCTGCGGCCCGCGTCTCAAGCGGCTCACCACCTGGGAACCAGACCGCTGGCAAATGCCTAAAAATCCGTTAACGGCAGGTCTCCCCCCTCTTTCAGAAGAAAGAATGCGGTTTCACACCTGGGAGGACCGTCATGTCCCGAGCCTGGCGCATGCCTACTACTGCGCCCGGAATTTTGCCCGGGGCAACCTATCCTGGGGCAATTTCCTGGTACTGGCGGGGCCAACTGGAGTTGGCAAGACACATCTGGCGGTGGCCATCGCCTGGGAGTGGTTTGAAGACGGCTTCAGCGTTGTTTTCAGCCGGGTGGATGACTTACTGGACGAACTCCGTCGGGGATATGACGACGGAGGCTATCACAAGAAACTGGAACTTGTCCGCAGGTGCTCGTTGCTGGTGCTTGATGACTTGGGTGCGGAACATGCCAGAGAGTGGGCCGGGGAAAAGATAGACCGCATCGTGGACTGGCGGTATGTAAACCGTATGCCCCTGGTCGTGACTACAAATGCCAAGAGTGAAGACCTGGCACCACGGGTAGCCAGCCGGCTCAAGGACACCCACTGTAGCGTGGTTGTCCAGATAGACACCGAGGACTACCGGAGGAAAGGGCAAATAGACGGGCGGGAAATGGAGGGTGAAACAAGGCATGGAACTGGAAGAGGCAAAAGTAATTGCCGGGAAATTGAAGGCTCGATTAGAACCGGTCTGCGAGCGGATTGAGATAGCCGGAAGCATCCGCCGGCAAAGACCTCTGGTCAGGGACATAGAGCTGCTGTGCATTCCGAGGTTTATCGACGGCGTCGACATGCTCGACCGGGAAATTGCCAGCCTGGTAGCCCGGAGAGTGCTTCGCTACCGGCCTAACAAATTTGGGGGCCGGGTGTACGGGCTCAAGAACAAGTTCATGCTTTACATCCCTGCCAGCATCGGCGTGGACATCTTCAGCACCGATTTTGAGTGCTGGGCGGTGGCCCTGGTAGTGAGGACCGGTGGCAGGGCCACCAACCGGCGCATCGCCACCACTGCCCTGCGAAGGGGTATCGCTTTCACACCTACGGACAGGGCTTTACCACGCCCGATGGCGAAATCACGTGCCGCTCGGAGCGTGAAGTATTTGAGACGGTCGGACTTCCCTATCTTGAGCCGTGGGAGAGGGAGTAGGCAGTGGCTACAGGAAAGTGTGTGCATCACTGGCTCGTAGATTCGGCGAATGTAGGACGCTGCCGTAAGTGCGGCAGTGTCAAGGACTTCGGCAGATTGCTGAGGGAAAATGACGGGGAAAAGAAGGGGAAATTTCAACTCAGGAAGAAACGGGTAACGAAGGCGGGGGAAATGAGATGAGAGAAAACCCGGTGGTCAGGATTCACCGGCGCTGGCTGGAGGTATTCATCGAGGAGTGGCAGCGGTGGATAAGAGAAACGCTTTCCGACCTGGTCAATCCGCAGATGATGGAAGAATACCTGAAGAAAATGGGCATTGACCCGACCAGTCTACCTGGCATGGTACCGCCTCAGTCCGGTTTTGATGCCTACCAGATTCTCGGATTGCACCGCTCCGCCAGCGATGACGAAGTCAGGAAACGCTATCACGAACTCCTGCACCGACTGCATCCGGATAAGTCGGGAACGCCGGGGACAGGTTTCTTACTTCAGATGGTCTTAGCAGCTTTCGAGACTATCAAGCGCGAAAGGGGATGGACATGAGAGAAGGTGACAAGGAACTCCTGAACGAAATCGCCAGGTTCGAGGATTCGCACGACATGGCCAAGGACTTCAGAATCGGCTGGTCGTGGCGGCACGTACGCATCTGGCCGGCAACGTTGAACCGCCTCTTCAAGGACGGCTACCTGGAGAATGTTTTTCGCTCCAACTCGTATACCGGCTACCGCCTGAGCGAGCTGGGCCGGGCGGCGGTTGCTGGCAAGCCTGCCGACGATGTTCACCATAGGGGTGGGAAATTTACGCCACCGCCAGACATCTTTGAGGACATTATCGGCCACGATGATGTCAAGGAACTCTTGAAGGCATGTCTTGTCGCAGATAGGCCGGTGCACGTGCTGCTGGCGGGGCCGCCGGCTCTGGCCAAGACGCTGTTCCTCTGGGACATCGAGAGAGCCTGCGGTGAGAGGGCAGTCTGGCTGGTCGGCTCGGCGACTTCCAAGGCCGGGCTGTGGGACCTGGTGGCCGAGAGGCAGCCGCAGATTATCTTGATTGACGAGCTCGACAAGATGAACGCGGCCGACACCGCTGCCCTGCTGTCGATGATGGAAGGCGGGCGTCTGGTCAGGGCCAAAAAGGGCAGAGAGCTGGATTTAGCGGCTACCATCCGCGTCGTGGCGGCCAGCAACCGGCTTGACATGCTTTCCCCGGAGCTCCGCTCCCGGTTTGCCGTAAGGCGGCTCAATCCTTACAGCCGTGATGATTACCTCACAGTGGTCAAAGGGGTGCTCGTGCGCCGTGAGAATACCACTCCGGAGCTGGCGGAAGAAATAGCGCGGAGACTCGATGGACTCACCCAGGATGTCAGGGACGCCGTCCGCGTGGCCAGGCTGGCGCCGCATCTTGGAGTGGAGAAGGCGGTGAGACTGCTGCTGGGAGGAGGGGGTAACCCCGTCATAGACGGTAAATGATAAAGTTAGAGGCTCTCATTGGAAATTCCATAGCTGGATAATGAGAAATTCTCGCCGCCAGCTATGGAAAAAGGTGAGAAAAACAGGAAACCAGCTATGGAAAAGGAGGAGGAAATGGCAGAGCAGGCAGAAGAAAAGGACCTGCAGGAAGAGGTTGACCGCATCCTTAAAGACGAGGAGATTAGCGATGCCGACAGAATCAAGGCTCTTCATGTGCTGGGCTTCAGCCGCAAGCAGTTAATGGAAGACTTTCATTTTCCCCGCGCCACGGTGTACCGGGCGCTCCCCGTGCATCCCGAGAAAAAAGAGGAGGCAACCGGCGACGGCCTGCCTGTCCTGCGCAAGATGGGAGCCGGCGTTGAAGTGATCACGCCCGAGGCCGTGCTGCGGCGGTACATGGACGGCGGGGAGAAGGACGAGTGGGAGCTGCGCGGCATGATGAAGCTGAGGGCGGCCATGCTCATGGTCATGGACCTGGTAAATATCCAGAAGGCCTCGGCTGAGGCAGACGCCTTGAGAATCTCGCCCATTCTCAAGCTGATGGAGGAAAACCGCAAGGAGCTTGACGCTGCGGCGGCGCGGGCCAAGTCCTCCAGCTTCGAGATGGCACAGGAAGCCGCCCAGTCGGCCGTCAGCGGCGTGCTCGGCTACATCGACCAGAAGCTGCCCAAGGGGCCGCCTCCGAAAGACACCAGCGAGCTCATCACCAGGAGAATCGACAAGATGTGGGACATGATGGAGCACATGATGGAGCAGCGGCTCATGCCCGGCTATGCCGCCAACAAGCCGCCGGAAGGCTGGGAGTTCGAAAACAGGTCGGCCACAAACCCGCAGATGGCAGCGCAGGGCGCTTCCTCAGGATGGGTAAAAGAAGAACGAAAGGAGAATGCAGATGTTCAATCCAGCGATGTTAGGGGTCAGCCCCCAGCAGATGCAGCAGGCGAAGGAGGTGGGCCAGCATCTCCGCATCGAGCTGATTAAGCACCGCCGCCAGGGACGGCTTGAGGTAAGGTTTGTCCCGATAAACCCTGCCGAAAATGTCGACCTGGCAGGGCCGGTGGACAGCCTCTGCGACCAGCTGGCCTACGGCTTCGCCACCATGTTCGATATCAAGGGCAAAATCATCCAGGAGGACTGAAAAGCGGTGTGGAGCGACGATTTCATAGAGATGACCCGGCTGCTGGTGCTGGCCGCCCTGCTGCGGGCTGCCTATGAGCTGAACCGCAGGGAAACTGCACGCCCTGTCGCTGCGGAACTAATGCCGCAGACAACGGTCAATGGAAACCCAGAGACAGAGCTCACACCGCAGCAAAGACAGTGGGCCGAGAAGGCGGTAAAGAGATACGCCGAAGCCCAGGAAAAGAAATGGCGCCGCTGGAACGAAGCCATGTTTGAGAGGTCGGGCTGATGCCAATCCTGGTGGAAAGGACGCTTTTCAAAATTGGTGAAGGCGGCTTTGCCATCACCCTTCCCAAGGCATGGGTGAGGTACAACCGCCTTAAGCCGGGTGACAAGCTAGAGGTCGTCGCCGACGGTGAGCTCATTATCAGAATCAAGGATAAACCGAAGGAGAAGAAGCTTATATAAGTCCTTATAGACTTGACGCACAGCCAATACTATTATAGGCTTGAACTGTAAGCCCTGAGAGCTTGCCGGGAAAAGCCGGCTCTCAGGGCTTTTTGCTTTTCACCGGCGGCTCTTAAGGGACAAGCAAAAGGGGTCTGCAACCTGAACCGGAAGGTTGAGGCAGACCCCTTTTCCTTTCGGCGAGGGTTGCAGCCTCCTGAAGCTACCCGGCCGCGACCGGGTGGCAACACTTTGAGAGGAGGTGCCCAAATGGGCAAGTACGCAAGCTGGTCAGACTTCGAGAAAAACGTCCCCGTCGCCTACAAGGAGGCGGCCACCCCGGAAGCCTACCGCACCGGGATGAACGGCATCGCTCCCTCGGGGATGAAGGTCAAGGAAGGGAGGGTCACCCATTACCGCGACGGCGTAGAAGGCAAGGGTGACCTGGTCGTCTCCGGCTACAAGCGGGCCATGTTCGAGTAGGGCTGATGCCCTCTCCGCCTGATGCCGCCTTCGGCTGGGGAATCGCCCTTATCGGTCTGACCGCTGTCGCGGCAGCGGCCCGGCAGATAGCCACCGCCGTCTTCCAGGAAAAGGAGGAGAAGCTGGAGTTACTACCCGCCATTTCTTCCGACAAGCGCCTGGAGCTTGAGGAAAAGTACGGGCGCTGGGCGGTGGTGACGGCCATCGGGGTGTGTCCCCATGACGATTGGCGGTGCATCGAGCGGGAGGCGAAGCGTCTCTACGAGTCACGAGTTTACAGGAGGATGTAGTCATGTTCAAGGTACAGCAGGTAACCGGTCCGGTGGCTCCCGGTCACTACGGCCCGCTTCAGGTATCCGGCCCCTCGGCCTACTACCCGATGCAGGCGACCGACCAGTGGAGCTCGATGTTTTCCATGATGATGCCGATGGTCATGTTCATCATGATGTTCGCCATCATCACCCCGATGCTCAAGGGCGTGGTCGCCACGAGCAAAGAGTAACGCAACCAGCGATTTTGAGGAGGTAATTTAACAATGTTTGGAACCCAGCAGTACGCACCCCAGCAGTACCAGTACGGGACGGTCGGCGGATACTACCCCCTGCAGACCACCGACTGGACGAGCATGTTCTCGGCCATGATGCCCATGATCATGATGGTCATGATGCTCGCCATCATGATGCCCATGCTCAAGGGCATCACTGCCAAGTCGTAGGGGGAGGTGAAATCTACAGAAGGAGGTTTTTGAGATGGAGAAAGTGTTTACTCCACAGCAGGGCACGGGGCTGCCCGGGCTGCGGCCTCCCAGGGGGTGGGTGCCTCCCCTGGGCGCACAGCTTACCCTGCTGGGCGTTTACGATAACGCCTCGGGCTACTGGGTGGGGCTGCCGCTGCAGGCGCTGGTCGAGGCGCTCATCGCCGCGGAATCGCTGCACACCGAGGACCGCATCGACGAGCGGGATAAGATCGAGGTCACCATCCCCGGCGGCACGGCCCAGGATACGGTCAAAACGAAAGAGTTCGAGATACCAGGCGGCGAGGTCTGGTACCTCAACAGCTTCGAACTGGTGACGCCGTTGGAGGTGTCGGGCAACATCCGCATCTCCAAGTTCCCCAAAGTGGATGGTGTTGACAAGAAATACCTGGGCACCGACCAGGAACCGGGCAGCGGCATCACCTACATCATGAAAGAGGACGGGCAGCTCGGCGCCGACCTGAGGCTGGTGGGCGGAGACAAGCTCACCGTGGTGGCCACCGTGACCGCCGCCGGTGGGACGACGGTCGACCGGACGGTCACGCTCAACCTTTTCGGGCGGAAGGCAAGAAGGCTGGTCTGACCGGCACCTGGGGAGGTGCCACAATGCCCTATGCCATGGTGCCGCCGGGATACCGGGCCGTCCTTCTGGGGCAGGCTGCCAGTCTCGATGACCTGGGCACCTTCGCCCCCCTTGAGGAGGGCACGGCCGAGGGTGCCCTCATCCTAATGCGGCTGGACTTTGCCGCCTTCCCCACCGGTGACGTGCTGGCGGGACTGGAGAAAAAGCTCCAGGAGGCCGGGGTGCATACCTGGCCGGGCTGCCCCTTTATCGTCCATGCCGATACATCCCGGCCTTCGGTCTACCTCGCCTGGCAGAAGGGGTTTGCCTGGCTGCCGGTGATCGTCGGCATCCTGGCGCTGACGGTATTGCCGCCGCTCCTCGGCTCGATTATGTGGCTCATCCTGCCCCAGTCGCTCAAGGACCTGATTAACAGCCTCATCGGCATCGGGATGATGCTGCTGGTAATGCTGGTCACGATGCAGGTCATGAAACCGCTCACGGCAGCGATGAAGGAGAAGCCGAAGGAGCTGAAGGAGGCGAAGGCATGAGCCAGTACCCGCAGCAGTACCAGGGCTACTACTCTACAGTCCAGTACCAGCCCCTGTTCTGGACGGCGGTGCTGGAGGGTCTTATCGGCGTCACGGTGCTGGTGGCCCTGGGCGCCTGGGCGCTGTCGCTGGTAAGAAAGGCCTTCCGGGGCGAGGAGGTAGAGTTTCCATTATGAACTTCACCACGCTGCAGGTAACGGTCATGGCCGGAGCCAGAGGGGACATCTTCTGGGACCTGGCTCCTTACATTGTCTATGCCCCCGGCTTCGACATCGGCTGCAACATCTACGTCGCCAACCCTTCCGACACCGCCAGGGAGTACGCCCTGATGGCCCGGCTTTCCCGCGACACCACCAAGATAAGCGAGGAAGCCCTGCCGGTATTCGGCTACACCTGGTTTACCGTCGAGCCGCACGACTTCATCGTGCTGAAAGGGGCGCTGCGCTTCGCCGAGTCCAACGCCGACCTCACCGTCTCGCTTATCGAGCGGGAGACCGAGGAGGTCGCCGATGCTGTCGCCACCAGGCTGATGGCGCCGGGCACCAGTGCCCTACCACCGGCCTGGCCCGGGGCGCCGGGAGGCGCCGACTGGAGCTTCCTGCTGGGGATGATGATGCCGGTGGTCATGATAGCGATGTTGAGCATGGTCATGGTCCCTGCCCTCAAACAAAACGATGAAAAAGAGCAGCCGGCGCTACCGGTTAGAGAAAAAAGGGACCTGTTGCCGCCGGGGAGGGCAGACTGATGCCGGGTGAGTTTTACATCGAGGGCAGGCAGCAGAAGGTCGACCTCACCGAGATAAAGAACATCATCTCGGAGGTGCAGGCCGCGATATCCCGGGTGCAGAGCAGCGTCACCACGCTGGTAACGAAATCCGAAGGTCTGGCGCCGGTGACGGGCTCGACCACGGCCGACTGGCAGGCCGCCGAGTCGGAGGTGGTGACCATCGGTGCCGCCGGCGTCCGCTACAAGGTGCACTCCCTGCTTTTATCCATCCACAACCTGGCCGGCACGACCATCACCGTCAGGCTTTACATGCCGGTCAACGACGTCGAGCGCCGGGTCTACGAGCAGTCGTTCAATGCCGCAACCGACCCGCCCGGGCTGTGGGTCATCAACGGCACCCTGGGGATTCACCAGGCGCTCAGGGTGACCCTGCAGAGCAGCGATGCCGCCGACAACGGCAAAGCGGTGGACTACGACTTTATGCTGGAGGCGATGTCATGAGCTTGCTGGTCAGGGGGGTTACCCGGTTCACCGGGCTCCACGACGTACCCGGGAGCTACGGGGGGGCGGGCCGGCTTATGGTCTCAGTCAAGGAAACCGAAAACGGGCTTGAGTTTGTCAAGGTGCCGGCGGGGGCTGCCGCCGGCTATGCGGAACGGCTGCCGGCGGGCGAGTATGCCAAGCTGGCCGACTACTTCGGCCAGTGGGCCTACGGCCACGGCCTGATGATTACCGATACCATCCACCTCGCGGTCAAGGGCAACAACACCAATTCCGTCTTCGCCTTCAACCTGGCCACCCTGGGCAGTGCCTTTACCCTGCCCGCTTTCCCGGTGACGGTGGCCGGCCGCAACACCCAGGCCGGGCTTTACCTCAACCGCTACGTTTACTCCTCCGGCGACCCGCTGGCCGGTGGCGCCGAGCGCTACTCCTTCCGTGCCTTTGACCTCCACCTCAACTCCTGGAGCTCCCGGGCGCCGCTGCCGCGCACCGCCAACGGCTTTCCCGTCGACCTGGAGTGGGCCAACGATGCCGTCATTGTTTTTGACAGCCGCTTCCAGAAGATATACGCCTTCGGCTGCCGGAGGAGCGACAGCGGTGACTACCTGGGCACCGCCTGCTACGACTGTGCCACCGACATCTGGACGATTAAGGCAAACGCACCGCGCCCGATCTACAGCACTCACGGGCTCCGCGTCGGCGACCGCATCTATCTCGACTACTTCCAGACCCCGGGCTCAGTCAACTCCGGCTTCGGCTGCTACGACATCGCCTCCGACAGCTACCACGACCTGGCCGACTACGGCCCCAATGCCCCGGTCCTCTTCGGGCCGATGTTCTGGTTTGCCGACCGGCCCGATGCCATCTACCTGCTGCACGGCAAGACCGGGTTTACCGCCGGCATCAGCCTCAGCGTCTACTCCATAAGCGGCAACAGCTGGACCCGCCTCGGCTATGCCTCGGACACGCCGATCAGCGCCCGGGGCGTCGGCGCCTTCACCACCCCCAACCGGCACATCGTCTACCGCCGCGACACAAGTTCGCAGCACTACGTGTACCGCCTTGACTGAGGAGAGAACAATGAGATACGCCGTGGTTTCCCGGGGACTGGCACCGGAAAGGCTCGAGGCCGAGGTCAGGAGAATCGGCGGACGCGACATCACCAGGACAAGGCTCCTGGGGCAGGTCTTCTGCGAGCTGGACGAGGAGCAGGTAAAGGTCCTGAGTAAGGTCGCCGGACTGGCGGTTAAACCGGTGAAAGAATTCCGCACCGACCAAATGCTCACCGCAGCCCGGCCGGTAGCGACGGTCTCCGATGTTTTTTATCTCCTGCGCTCCTGCTTCAGCCCGCCGCTGACCGGCACCGGGCTCACCGTGGCCGTGCTCGACAGCGGCATCCGCAAGAGCCACCGTTCTCTCCAGGGCAAGGTAGTGTACGAAGCCAATTACTCCGGCTCGCCCTCGGCCGGCGACGTCTTCGGGCACGGCACTCAGGTGGCCTTTGTCGCCGCCGGCGGCCAGCACGCCACGGGCGAAAAGGCCGGAGTCGCTCCAGGCGCGTCTCTCATGAACGTCAAAGTAATCAACGACGACGGCATCGGCACCGACGAGGGAATCATCCTGGGCATCGACCGGGTGTGTGACCTGGCCGAGGAAGCCAGGAGAAAGGGGCTCCATGCCACCGATGAGCTCTATCCCAATGTGTTGAATATCAGCTTTGGAGGCGAGGACGACGGCGACCCGGACAACCCGGTGAGAGTTGCCTGCCGGCAGGCAAGCCGGGAGTACGGCCTGGACGTCATCGCCGCTGCCGGCAACTTCGGCCCAAAAATGACCACGGTAACCCTTCCCGCCTGCGACCCCGAGGTCATCGCCGTGGGCGCGGTGGAGACGCTGGGAGAGCTCCTCATCTGGGAGAAGTCATCGCGCGGCCCGACCAGGCAGGGCGAGACCAAGCCCGACTTCGTCATGTGGGGCACCAGCATCGAGATGGCCAGCGAAGATGCCGACGACAGGTACGTCACCAAGTCGGGAACGAGCTTTGCTGCCCCCATGCTTAGTGGGCTGACCGGGCTTCTCTGGGAGAGTGGGAGACGGGCTTATGGCGAGAACTGGTCCTTTAGATGGGTGCAGGCAAGGCAGGTAGCCGCCTACTTCTGCACCAAGCCGCCGGATGCCACCGTCAACAAGGACAACAGCTACGGCTTCGGCCTGCCGGCCATGGGCGCCATGCTGGGGCAGCTGACGGCGGCAAAGAGTCCGGCGCAGCAGATGATGGAGAGCTTACCGGTGCTGATGATGATGACCATGATGACCGCGGCGGTGGGATGGGTGTAAATGAGGGGAATAAAACTACTGCCCATAACTCTGGAGCTGGCCGGCGTCGCCGCCATCGGCGTCGGTATCGGCGTCGAGCTGGCCACCCAGGCCGACATCGGCTGGGCCATCGTCACCATTGGAAGCTGTCTCGTGGCCATCGGCGGCATTATCTGGGGGAAGTTTATGAGGAAGGAGGGGCATGACTGAGGTGGACGGCACCGAGCTTAAACCGGGCGACGTGCTGTTTTTCAAGGCCAGCAACTGGCTGGTAAGGCTGTTGGTGAAATACGGCCACGTAGCCATATACTTTGACCAGACGAAAAGAGGGCTGCCGCTGATTGTGGAGAGCATCGGGCGCGGCGCGCTCATCCGGAGTCTCCTCACCTATACCGGCGAGGAAATTACCGTGAAGAGGCCGGTTGACGAGAGCATCGGCGCACCGGCGGCCAAAGCCGCCGAGAGGCTGGCCGACAATCCCGGCTCGTGGTACGGCTATTTCGATATTCCCAGGTTTGCCCTGCCCAAGCTTATACTGGCGAAGTTCGGCAGCATCCTGCCCCGGAGCTGGGATACCATTCTGAAATGGCTGGCCTTTACCTACCGAAGAAACAGCTTCTATATCTGCAGCGAGCTGGTGGCTTCAGCTTTCAGAGATGTCGGTTATCCCCTGGTCGACGAGAAGACAATACCCCTTCCGGATGACCTGTTCCACAGCCCGAGACTGGCGCCGGTGGGGACAGTGATGGTAGGAGAAGGGAAATAATGGCTCTCTATGCCGATATTATCGAGATAGTCGCTCCATCCCTGGCCGCGCCCGGCGACCCGGTGAGTATCACGATAAGGGTGAAGAACCTCTACTCCGCCCCCATCGGCATCATGGTCGGCGGGGCACTGGAGTACGGCGTCTCGCCCTGGCCGGGGATTACCTTCCCCACAAACAGCGCCAATGTTGACGGCGGAGCCGCCTACTCCTTCAACGGCTACTTCTACATGCCGGATAGAGCCGTAACCATCCACGCCTACAGCTACTGGTACGGCGCCGACGGCTCCTGGCATCCTGACGATGAAATGACAAAGGCTGTTAGTCTCGCTGCCTTAACGCCGCAGGTCAGCGAGTTCAAGATAGCGGATTTCTATAAGGTATAAAAGGAGGCGAAAACGTGGAACTGAAAACACTGGCTTTAGACCTCGGCACCTTCCGGGTGCTCCAGGACGGGTTCATGGTGCAGGAGTACGCCGCCGGCTGGTACCTCGACCCCCAGACCGGGCAGCGCGTCTTCTACGACCCGAATACCCAGAAGTTCTATACGATGGCAGGTGGGGTATACATACCACTTGGGTATATGAATCCCGCCCCCAAGCAGGTGACGCTGGCCATCGGGGACAAGCTCCGGATAACCATGTCGTTTAGGTACTCGGGGCCGGCCATCTCCAGCGCCGTCTGCTACTACTCCATCGGTGTCTACGGGACGTTCGGTTTCGATGAGAAGATGGTAGGCCAGAACTCCAAGAGCATCCCCCAGTACACGACGCCGACGGAGGTGACCGACTCGTACTCCTTCACCATTCCGTCGAGTGTGGGGACAAACTGGGACGACATCTACTGCAAGATATACGGCGGCTCACCGGGTCTTTCGCAGACGCTCTTCGGCTACGAGAACGCCCTGGTTATCGTCGGCACCCAGCCCAACATCACCGAGTTCAAGATTGCCGATTTTGCCAAGGTATAGGGGAGGAACTGTGGCACTGGACATCGTCCTGGCGCCGCTGGCGCTGGCGCCCAAGACGTTTAGCGTAGGGGACAAGGTCAGGGTGACCGTCTCCTTCAAGTACGTCGTGGGCGTCAACACGACGGTCAAGCTGTTTGCCGGACCCTACTACACCAACATCTTCGGCAGGCACATGGTGACGCCGTGCGTGGGACAGGCGGACGTGTCGCTCACGGCTGCCAGCACGCCAACTTCCCAGGTGGCTTCTGTCGACTTCATCCTCATCCCCAAAGCCAACGGCGGTATTGATAACGGGACATACGGCTTGCGGGTGTGGATTGAGGGCACCAGCGCCGTGGCCGAGCAGGACAGCGTGCTTATCGTCACCGGCAATCCTTCTGGAGGTGGGGATATCTTAACGGGCATGATGCCGATGCTGATGATGCTCATGATGATGGGGATGGTCATGCCGCTGGTCACCGAAGGCATGGTGGAGGGAGAGCAGTAATGGCTAAAGCCTATCTTGAGCCGGAGGAGGTGGCGAAGCTGGAAGAGGCGGCCGTCTATTTGAGGGACAGGCTGCTTATCCGCTTGTTGTTTCGCCTGGGCTGCCGCGTCTCCGAGGCGCTGGCGATAGCCGAAGACGATATCGACTTCGTCCGCGGCACGGTGACAATTGAACACCTGAAGGTGAGGCTCAAGCTTTCCTGCCCTCAGTGCGGCACCAGACTGAGCAAGACGGCGAGGTTTTGCCCGGGCTGCGCCGCCAGGGTGGAGAAGACCGTCTCCGAGGAAACGGAACACAGGCGGAAACGCACTTTGCCTGTAGATAGCGATACTCTGGAGATGCTCCGGGACTACGTGCGTAACGGCGGGCCGGTAAGAGTTAACGGGAGAAGTCTCCTTTTCGGTATTACCCGTAACCATGCCTGGCATATCGTGCGGGAGTGCGCCGACCGCGCCGGACTGGGTTATCTGGTCAACCCGGAAACCGGCGAACTGAGGGGTATCAGCCCGCACCGCCTGCGCGATGCCTTCGCCATCCACGCCGTCAGGGTGGACGATTCAGGAGACGGACTCCGGCTGCTGCAGGAGCAGCTGGGGCACAAGAGCATCGTCACCACTATGCGCTACCGGAAGGTGGCGGGCGAAGAACTGAAGGAGTGGGCTGAGAAGCTGTGGAGTCAGAAGAATTAGTTCATCTGTGAGGAGGATGCAGACATGGGAAGATACGCCAATCACGAAGAGCTGGGTGTTAACGCACCGATTAACTACCGGGAAGACACGACCAGCGAGTCCTATCTTGAGGGGATGCTCCGCATCGCCCCGCCGCGGATGAAGCCAAAAGAGATGAGGGGCAGGCGGTTTGAGGAGAAGACCGACAGAAAGGCCTCGGCGAAGTGGCACCACAACTGGGACGTGGCGATGTTCGGCGGGACGGAGATAGCGGCGCCGGGGACGGAGACCAAGCAGCAGGCGCTGGAAGGCATGATTGACCACGTCAGGCGCGTGCCCGGGAAGAGATAGATGGCAGGACAGGCAAAGGTAACTATCAGAGATAAGCAGTGGAGTGTCGGCCTGGCGGTAACGCCCTACGAGCTGGCCTCCGGCCTGGGGAACATCCCTCAGATACCGCCGCAGACGGGCATGCTCTTTGACCTGGGCACGACCCAGATTATACAGGTCACCACCGTCCCCATGCTCTTCCCCCTGGATATCGCCTTTCTTTCTGAAGCGCTGGTGGTTACCGAGGTCTATCGGCATATTGAGCCGGGCTATCTTGTCACCTCGACGCTACCGGCCAGGTATTTTCTTGAGGTCAGCGCCGGTGAGCTGGATGGCATTGATGCCGGAGACAGGGCGTCAGTTGAGGTGATACTACCAGCGCAGGCAGCGGTGCCCGACTGGGTATCAGCCCTCTTCGGCTTCATGGGCATGCTGGTGGCAGGCATCCTGGCTGTAGGCCTGGTTAAGGAGCTGGTGAAAGGGCTCCTTGAAGAGCCGGAGAAGCCGGCGCTGCTGGCGCATACCGGGCCGATGAGAGAGGTAAAAATCGTGATTACTCCGGAGACAGGGGGTTACGATGTCTCGGCTATTGACCAGTCTGGCCGCAAAGTGAAAACGGCCTGGGGATATGACCGTAATGACGCCCTCAGGAAGGCTACCACCATGGCCGATTTCTACCGGGACTATCACCACCAGCCAGCACAGATAGAATGGGTTACGCCGGAGGCGAAGTCGACGCAAACGGAATCGCGGGTGGTGCTTTCTTCGCTGATTTCTGAAGAGCTTAACGCCGCCGGTTTGAGCTATGTGGCCAAAGATGTGAGCCGTGCCGTTGAGGAGCGCTGCCAGTTGAGCGACTGGCTGGAGCTCTGGGACGGGACGACCTTCGAGCGCAGGGAACCATATCGCGGTATGGGGGTGACCATACCGCGGCTGGTAGTGGCGGAAATAGGCATCAGGACGGGCCTGACCTACAACGAGTGCGTCGCCGTCGCCGAGCGCATCGACAGGAGGCTTAAAGAGGCAGACGCGATTATCCTCGATGACGGCTCCATCTTCAGGAAGACCTTCGTGCCGGTGAAAAGAGTTCCTTCCACGGTATCAAAGGAAAACCTGGCGTCAGAGATTCTAAAGGGACTGAGCAGCCGTGACAGCTACCGCGCCTACGTCAGGTATTCCAGAGATAAATCTGCCTTTGTGACGATTGGCGCCATCATCGGGGGGCACTACTCCTGGAACCCCGCCGGCTTCACCGTCTGGGTGGACGCCTGGGAGAGAAATCCGGAATGGCCGCCCGACCACATCCTGGCCATCAAGGAACTGAGGAGGCCGCGCACCTTTGAAGCTACTGAAGAAGGCGTGAGGAAAGCGCTGGAATACGTGGAAACCGAGTTTCCCACCTTCACCGAGACAATGTGGGTGTCAAAATCTATCCCCATCTATGTGGCCCATGAGCTGGGGATTATGAAGAAAGAGGCGGCGCCGGAGTGGCTGCCGGGAGTCGTGGTCATGCCGAAGATTCCCGACGAAGCGAGGAAAGACGTGCTGTTTGTCCAGTACATCCACGACCTGGTGAGGCTGGGTGAGAGAATCACTGACGAGGAGGTCAAAGTGATGTGGGAGGCCTGGAAGAAGCGGGAGCTTTCGAAACTGCCCCATAACGAGCTCATTAAGCAACCAAAGGATATAACCAGGCCGGCTGTTATCCCCACAGAGAAACGTCCCCGCCGCGACGGCGAGCTGGAGTTTCTGCCGGACAGCCCGGAATTCCTCGCCTACACCATCGACGACATCGGCTACCGCGAGAGGATAGACTCCGCCTTCCAGCAGGCGGTAGCAAGGGTAAAGGGGTCGGAGCCATGGCAGTAGGCATTGCACCACCGAGAATCCTCTCCATGGACGAATACGAAAGGCTCTGGAAGCCGCAGGGCTGGCAGCTCATCATCATCGGTCCCACTTCCACCTGGCGGCAGGAGTGGGGTGACTGGGAGGCAATACGGGACATCGTCCAGAATGCGCTGGATGAAGCGGAATCCTACCGCTGGGGCTACGACGACAAGGGTCTCTGGATTGCCGATAGAGGAAAAGGCGTCGCCGTAGCTGACTTTCTCCTCGGACCTCCCAGGCTCAAGCCGGAGTGGGCAAGAGGGAGGTTCGGCGAGGGAATGAAGATTGCCGCCCTGGCTCTGGTCAGAAGGGGCTACTCCGTTCACGTGGAGACGGTGGGGAAGGAGCTCTGGATAATCTTCCTGGAGCAGAAGGTAAACGGTCATGCCGAGACGCTGGCCGCCATGTGGCGTCCCAATGGAACAAGAGCCGGTACTAAATTCCATATCATCGGCTATGACGGTCCTGCTTTCGAAGACAGGTTTGCCGTCAACCTCCCACGGTCGGCGGTTGTCGCCGACGGGCCGAGCCGCCTCGCCCAGCCGATAAGACGCTTTAACCAGCTTATCAAGTATACATTCAGTAACGCTGGCGGCTCTCGAATATTCGCCCGGGACATCTACATGAGAGACATCAAGAGTCCATATAGCTACAATTTGTGGTCCTTTGCATTAGCTCCGGATAGGCATGCGCCGAAGAACGAACCGGACCTCTGGGTGGATATCGGCAGACTGTGGTCCTGCGTCACTAAGGTGGAGCTCTTGGAAATATTTCTCCGCATGGTGCATTTCCCGCCGCTCTTTGAGACCGACGAGAGCCACAACATCAGCCTGGAGCGCTGGGCGATGGGCAGCGAGCCGGTGACAGGGAAGCTCTACGCCGACTTCGTCAAAGAGAACGCCTCGGTCTGGAAGGAGGCCTGGGTGAAGAACTTCGGCGAGAACGCCGTTATCCGCACCTCCGACCGCTGGGACGGCACGGTAAGACACCTGGGCTATGAGCCCCACTCCGTCAACTGGCTGGTGCAGGACACCCTGGCGCAGGCAGTTCTTACCGATAAGGAGCTGGTTAAAGCCTCCCAGGAGAGGTTGAGGGAGGTGCAAATCATTCCGGACGAAGGACTCTCCCGCAAACAGCGGGCTCATCTCAGGCTGGCCAGGGCAATCGCCGACGAAGTCTGTATGACTAAAGTATCCGGCGTCCACGCCGCCATTATCCCACCGGCCAGCGACCGGGTGAGGACGGCCGGCATGTACAGCCGCACCACCATGGAGATATATATCGCCGCCGACCAGCTTGAAAGAGGCAGGACAACCGTGGATACCGTCATCCACGAAATAGCTCATCACACTTCGGGAGCAGAAGACCTGGAGGAAGCCCACGGTGAAGCGATGACCAGGGTAGCGGCGAAGGTGGTGGAGATGACGCATGCGAAGAAGTTCGACGATTTGATGATGGAGGCTGTATGGTAATGGACTATCGCACCCAGCAGCAGATGCATGACGTTTTCGGTTTCGGCATATCCCTCATGTTTGTAGGGATTATGTTCGGGATAGTCAAATCTTTGGTATCGTCCGCCTTCCCGACCGCAGAAAAACGGCTACCCCAATTACCCAAGACTTACAAGAAAGGAACAGAGGCTGAGATAGAAGCCAAATATCCAGGTCTGGAAATTCAATTCTGGGGCGAAGAAGGATATCGCTACAATGGCGAAGCCATTGAAAGGTCAACAGGCAAGTACATAGTTCGGGTGAAGGGAACCACCAAACAGGAGGTGTGTAAACTTCTGGACAAGGAACTCGCCCAACAATACAAGCAAGAGTTGAAACCTCCTCTGGTACCCCAGGTCGCCATTGAAGTCGGTGAGCCGGTGCCGTCTCAATACCGCTACCTTTCGGGCTGGCTCCGTGAGCCACTGCCCGAATACAGCCTGGCAGTGGAGCCGGAGGTTAAAGAGCGGAAAATTGACGCGGTGCTGAAGCAGCTCAAGGAAGGCGTGGAGGGCGTCCAGAACAGCGAAAACTTCCGCCAATTTCTTTTAACGATGTCGAAATTTCACGACTATTCCATCGGCAACCTTATTTTAATTGCCATCCAGAAGCCCGATGCTACCCGGGTCGCCGGCTTCAACACCTGGAAAGAGTTCGGGCGGTGGGTGAAGAAGGGCGAGAAGGGCATTGCCATCCTGGCCCCGGTGATGCCGCCGAGACCTACGTGCCCGGTGTGCGGCGCAAGAATACCCCGGGGCGCCAGGTACTGCCCCCAGTGCGGAGAGCCCGTCGAGGGTGAAGAGGCGATAGAGGCAACCCCGGCTTATTTCAAAGTGGTGTATGTTTTTGATGTCAGCCAGACCGAAGGGAAAGAGCTGCCGGAGTTTGAAGTTCCCGTGCTGACCGGCGAGGCCAACGAGGAGCTTTTCAGCAAGGTGCTGGCGCTGGCAAGGTCGGAAGGGCTTACGGTGAGCTTCGAGCCGAAACCGTACGAGGACCCTTCTCTCAAAGGACAATACTTCGGGAAATCCATCTGGGTGCGGCCGGAGGAATCGCGGGCGCAGCAGCTTAAGACACTCCTTCATGAGGTAGCCCACTACTTCTCCGAGGGTGTATTTCACATTCCCCGGAGAGATGCTGAGACCATTGCCGAGAGCGCCGCCTTCGCCGTGGGTGCCCACTTCGGCTTCGACACCGGCGTCAGGTCATTCCCATACGTGGCATTATGGGCTGAGGATAAGAAGGTGCTGGAGGAGAACCTGACGGCAATACGCAAAGTGACCACCGCAATCCTGGAGGCGCTGGGGACGTAACATGGCAATGCTGAGACCAGTTAGAGGTGGTTTCTTAAGACCTTTTGGTTGCGGCTGGTTTATCCGGGAGTTTCTGCTGGGGCATGGTCCTGAAGGCTCACCGAAGATTGAACCGAGTAAAGGTGCCGTCCAGGAAGATATCTTTTACCACTACAAGCTCGCCCTGCATCGTGCCTATGCCGAAGATGCTACCGCCTGGGAGAACGACGAGCGGGTAAGAGCCGGCAAAGGACCTTATACCGAACAGGAATATGCCGAACGGGTTGACTGGTTCTTGAGGCGAATCCCCTATAAGCTGACGAAATGCCGTTATCATTCTTTTGTCAGATACTTTCACTGGCTGAAACAGCTCGGCTGGGTGGAGGTCACCGGAGAAGAAGAAAGGTCATCGGTCCAGGAGAATGTAGAGGAATCCCGCTCTGATGCCGGTTTGGAACCCTACGCAGCGCCACCGCGGATATATTACCGGCTCACCCAGAAAGGAATTGAGGCTCCCGATTATCAGTGGTCAAACCCGCTGATAGCCTGCCATCCGGAGATTGGCGGCATACCAGCACTGTATTATTTCCGGGAGAAACGGAAGAAGACAAAGTATATCAGGAAACAACCTACCAAACGACGCACGAAGTCTTAAAACTTGAGCTAATCAGCAATAAAGAGTAGCTCCTCTTTTTGGCGAGAGCTTAGTACATAACGATGCAATTTGGAAAATATCTCTACCCTCTTACCAAGAGCTTTGAGCATAGAAACTATTTCATCTTTGGTTGGTATACCATCGCTCTGATAAGAAAGTACGATGATATTATGACTATAGCGACTCAATAGTGTTTGGAAAGAAGACATGATTTCACTTTTTCTAACAAATCTGCTAATCTCAGGCCTATCGGGAATTCTCTTTATTTTGCTGTTTGATGACTTTATTCTTTCAGGCCAATTCTCATGATCTGATAACCCCTCCAGAAAGTGGTAAAAAGTCAAATAATTCGTACCCTGCGAGGCTGATTTAGAAAAATAAGGGGGGTCAAGGTATACCAAGTCCACACCGTTAGGAGCAAAAAGCGAGTCATAGCCTCCTATAACCTTGTTCTGCTGACCGTTGGAAAAAACGGCTCCATTATATTCATCAACGTATCTTTTAAAAAGCTCTGTGAAGGGACGCTCCCAAGTTGTCTTATTACCGAAGGTACGTTGAACTGAGGCCAACCTGATTCCTAGGTTAGCCCTGTGAAATAGGTTGAAAGGACGCTTGGCTAAACATGCTTGGAAAAGGCTAGCCATCAAGATTGCATATTTGTATTTGTCTTTTACTCCTTCAATGTTTTTGACTACTTTGTCTAACCATGCGTTTTCTTCGTCCGTAAAGAATAGGCCTCCGAATTCTTTTTGAATGAAATCAGGGTACCTATTGTGGGGAAACTGTAGTACTGATTCAACTTCGTTTGATGTGACCTTTACTGAATCATTTTCAATAACCGCTGTACCGATAATCTGATTGAACTTCATCAAATCATTATAAAGCACGGTTTTCCCGTATCGTTTAAACAAGAGACCTACGCTACCACTGCCACCAAATACGTCAAGTACACTCTGGAAACGGATATCTTTTACATGTTCCCATATCCATTCAATGAATCTACGCTTGCTACCCGAGTAACGTGTGCTAGGATATCTAAAACCATCAGGGGCATAGTCTCGTGTCATAAATTAGTCTTTTTCTCCTTTAGGCGCTTGATAAATTCAGCCGTTGCCCTTTGCGCAAAATTGGAAGCCAATTCCTCTCCCATCTTCTTGCTAATATCATGTGCGACCAAGATTGGAGTCGGAACAAGGGTTCTTATCGGCTCTTCTAGGCCCCAAAGGTGGTCTTCATCAACGTCAAAAGAAGCGAGCCTCAGCGCTGATAACACTCTGCATATTGAGTTCTTTATGTCACTACATGGTTTGTTATCCAACTCCAAGAATTCATAACGAGGAATATACAATTCATCTGTCTTTGAATGTCCCGGAAAAAACATAATAACATTTATCTTTAGTGCTTCATCAACGATGTCTCTGAGCTCGTCCAGATAGATTGGTGACACTATAATGTGTTGCCATGAAGACGAAAACAATGCTTATCAGGGGGGTGGGGCGGCTGGGGCGGATGCCCGACCTGTCCCGGAAGGCTCTGGCCAGGTTAA